>JGI24524J20080_1000041_pt1 | contig 71540 bp, 64 predicted proteins | sample LinPmetageLP49_FD_20080 | JGI IMG/M metagenome (IMG submission 20080)
GGCCTGTTTATCTTTCGAGGTTAAATTTGCAGCAGTATGTTTGGTATTTAGGCAAGGCAGAGCCTATGTAGTGTGGTTATTCCCCATAAATAGGCGATAACGTAGCACAAATGCCAAACATATGCTGCCCGAAGGGTTCTGCCTAGGGGCAATTTACTCTTTGTTGCTCGGTTTTTACTTAGCCCACTAGGTCACAAACCTCGCGCCGCGATTAAATAGCCCCTAGATTGAACAAATTTTAATCCTGAAAGGTCAACAGGCCCTAGTTAACGATTAAAAAAAGTGTTTATTGTCCTCCGATCTCTTATAACCTCGTAGCCAATACATAACCTCAAATAAAAATCCTGCCAACATTAAAATGATAGCGCCAGATTCATTCCCCATCGCGTAACAGGTAAAAGAGGCTATAAAAACCAAACAAGCTAAGGACCAATTAATTATATTCTGCATATTATTACCTTTGTGTGTGTTTTTGTGTGTCTGTGTAATTTAACTGTAGACCTAAAATTAAACAGGTACAATCATCTTATAAAAAAAACATGCCATTAATTACCTTGAGCTCGTAACACCATGTTGATAATCTAAGTACTTTAAAATCAAGGGCCAATAAATAATGCAAACGTTTAAAGATCAGCACCCTATTCATACCGATATCACCGTAGCATGGGCTGATATGGATGCGCTACAACACGTAAATAATGTAGTGTATTTACGTTACTTTGAAATAGCCCGAATCGACTTTTTAAATAAAATAAATCTGTTCGACACAATAAGCCCAAACGGTGTGGGCCCAGTAATAAGCGAAAATAACGTTCGCTATAAACGCCCAGTAACTTTTCCCGACACACTCACTGTAGGCGTTACAATTACAGATCTTAAAACAGATCGCTTTACCATGAACTACACCGTTTATAGCCATGCACAAAAAGCAATAACGACTACGGGTGCATCTAAAGTTGTAATGTTTGATTTTACTACAGGGCAAAAAGCCCCAATCTCCGAGCCTCTTTTATCGGCTTTAATCAGCCATGCTCAAAACTAATTTAGTTAAGGAATTTTTATGCAATACAACCCACTAGGTAGCAGTGGCGTAAACGTATCTCGAGTGTGCCTAGGGAGTATGACTTGGGGTAAACAAAATACTCAAAGCGACGCTGATGAACAAATAGCCTACGCGCTAGAGCAAGGCGTAAACTTTATTGATACAGCCGAAATGTATGCTGTGCCTCCTTCGCCAAAGACCTATGGTAAAACCGAGGAGATTATTGGCGACTGGCTATCGCGTAATAAACAAAAACGCAGCGATGTGGTACTAGCTACAAAAATTGCAGGCAATGGATTATCGTGGGTACGTGATGGCGGCAATATTACTCGCCAAACAGTAATAGAAGCCGTGGATGATTCACTTAAGCGACTTCAAACAGACTACATTGATTTATATCAACTACATTGGCCAAACCGCTCTACCCCTCACTTTGGCAGACAATGGCCCGGCACTCTTAAATTTACCGACGTAAATACACAAGAGCAGCAAGCTAGTATGCTTGATATTCTAGAAGGCCTTAATGAATGTGTTAAAGCAGGTAAAATTAAACACTGCGGTTTATCTGACGATACGCCATGGGGTATAAGCCAGTTTTTAAGTTTGGCCAAAGAGCATAACTTACCGCGTATGGTATCTATTCAAAATGAGTTTAGCTTAGCGCACGCTAAAGACTGGCCGTATTTAATAGAACAATGTGTACACGAAGATATTGCCTACTTACCGTGGTCGCCTTTAGCAGCCGGTTTATTAACGGGTAAATATCTAAATGGAGCTCGCCCAGAAGGTTCTCGTTGGACCTTCATGCAGCGTAACGGTATTTTTAGAGATACACCCAATGCAGAGCAAGCCACTAAGCAGTATGTTGAGCTGGCTCATGCAAACAATATTACTCCAGCACAACTAGCCTTAGCATGGTGTAACCAAGTAGATGGCGTAACTTCTTCAATTATCGGGGCAACATCTATAGCTCAATTAAAGGAAGATATAGACGCATTTAGCATAACGCTAAACGACGAAATTCTTAGTGAGATTAACACCATATTTAGAAACCATCCGATGCCTTATTAAGCATGTATGAGTTAAAAGCAGCCTTGAATGAGGTTGCTTTTAAACTAAAATATTTGACCCTACTACAACCAACACTATACTTTTATTAAGTTTTCTTAATTCAACGAACACTTATCAATGCTGAAAAACGGATACTATGCATTTTGCTTATTAATTGTATTCAACGCGCACGCCGTTGAGCAAAAAGTACAACCTCTAGAAGAGATTATTTGGCTGCAAAGTTACACGCCCCCTTTTCATATAGCTAAAAGTGAAAGCGCACCACAAGGCGGTATTTGCGACAACCTAACCGAGCAACTCATCAGAACCATAACTGATGTAAAACATACCCGCTTAATTGTTCCTCAGCAGCGTATAAATAAATATTTAAATGAAGGAAAAAATGTATGTTTTCCGTGTGTTATTTATAAAAAAAATAATAACCAACAACTTAACTACTCAAATCCAACAACGGTATATCCCCCATTTTCAATTATCACGACTAAAGAGCTAAAGCCGCAATTAGAAGAAAAGCACGGCTCGCCTATTCACCTTATTAATTTATTAACCGACCCGCAATATGTATACGGGCAAGCGGCTGCACGTAAATTTACAACTAAAATTAATACAATTATTGAAAATACAAAACGAGATAAAGAGTCGTCGTTAAGTTGGAGTAGCGAAAATGAAAGTCAGGCTGTTATAGCACGCTTGAGTCACGGCTTTTTAGACTACTCAATTGATTACCCGTTTATGGCTGATTACTTTAATAAACAAGGGGAGTATACGTATATAGAAAGTGTGCCAATTGCAGAAAATGACATTCAATTTATAAGAGGAGCAATAGGCTGTGCGGCTAAAGCACCTAATAATTTTGCAGAGCAAGCCCTTAAAAAAATTAACCGCGCATTAAAAAATAATGTACTCCAATCGCCTGAGTATCAACAAAGTCAGCATAACTGGCTTAAAACCACCTTTACTGACTTTGATAAACACTACCAACAGCAAGTCGTTAACTTTTACTTACTTGCCACTGATGCTCAAGCAAACACTGATCATTAGCATAAAGCGCCACTGCAAAAATACTTTTAGCTGTTACCTCACCTACGCCCGACGGTGTACCTGTCATTATTACATCACCGTCTTCTAAGCTCATAAATTCACTAATTTCTTGTAAAATTGAGTCAGGGTTGTGCAGCATAAAATGAGTATCACCTCGCTGAATCACTTCATTATTAATTTTAAGTTCAAAAGTAAAGTGCTTCATTGCATCAGTTAGCGCTACAAAATCAGTTAAAATTACAGAGCCGTCGAACGCTTTAGCGCGCTCCCATGGAAGCCCTTTATTTTTTAATTTACTTTGCACAGTACGCTTAGTTAAATCAAGGCCGAGTCCAACACCTACAAATTTTTTATTTTTAACTACAAAACACAACTCGGTTTCATAATGTAGCGTATCGCCGTTGTGAGCTGCAAATAACGTATTAGTAATTGCGCTATTTGGCTTATTAAATAAAACCATTTGCTCTGGCGTTTCGTTATTTAGCTCTGCAATGTGTGCGGTATAATTACGCCCAACACACACTACTTTTGATGGTGTTAACTCTTCAGATACTAACTTTATTGAATGCATATAAATAATGTCTCAGTTATTGGGCCTGTTGACCTTTCAGAATTAAAATTTGTTCAATCTAGGAGCTATCGGGCAACGCATGTTCGGCATTTTTGCTTCGCTATCGCCTATTTATAGGAAATAACCATACTACACAAGCTCAGCCTTGCCTAAACACCAAACATACTGATGAATTCAACCTAAAAAGAGAAACAGTCCCTAGCTAATAAGCGTTTCAAGTAAGCTCAAATTAATAGGTTTAAGTAAAACTCGGTCAATATTTAAATCTTTTATTTCTCTTGGATCTGGCTCTGCGCCACTTACAATTACTAAACGTAGATCTGGATATCGTTCATTAATTTGCTGACCTAAGTCAACGCCACGACCATCAGGTAAATGCATATCTAACAATACCTTATTAAATTGCTGGTCGTGATTAAGTATTTGCAAACATTGTGCGCAGCTAGACGCAATGACGGTTTCAACGCCTAAACTTTCTAAAAGTAGTTGCGTAATTTGCGCTGCATCGTGATCGTCTTCCACAAGTAAAAAGCGCTGCTTTTTCTCGGTTAAGCCATTACTACAATTTATATCTTTAGCTTGCGGTGCATGCTCTGGCGCTACCAAGTAATCTTGCAAACATTGATATAAAGCCGCGCTATCAACAGGCTTTGGTATTACATCGTTAAAACCAAGTGCAGCAAGCTCTTCATGTATGCCTTTCATCGTAGCGGCAGTGAGCGCAATTATTGGGCCTTTATAGCCCATTTTTCTAAGCTCTATGGTAGCTTCCTTGCCGCCCATTACAGGCATATGAATATCAATAAAAATAATGTCGTAAGGCGCTTTATACGCATCTGCTATGCGTACTTTTTCAAGCGCTTGCTGGCCATGTTCGGCATAATCTACGCGCGCACCACAGGTACTGATCATATGACCAACTAGCATGCGTAAATCACGTAAATCATCAACTACTAATACTCGTCCGTGTACCTTACAAGGAGCTGATTTACTTTGTAATTGTGGTGCGCTACTAAAATTAAGCGTTTGGCGTTCTACTCCACTAATGTCACCCGGATAAACCGAAATAGTAAATGTAGAACCTTTGCCTATTTCAGAGTGCAAACTAATATCACCGTGCATACGCGCTAACAATTCAGCACATATTGCCAAACCTAAGCCTGCGCCACCTACAGAGCGTGATTCTACATCGGCTATTTGTTCAAAAGGCTTAAATATAAGTTCTTGTTTTTCAGGGGCAATGCCCATACCTGAATCTTTAATGCTAAAAAATAGCATTTCAGTGCCATCAACCCATTGCGTCCACGCATTAACAACAATTTCGCCTTTATCGGTAAATTTAACCGCATTATTTATTAGATTTATTAAAATTTGACGAACTCTTGTTGCATCCAGTCGTGCAACTAGAGGTAATGGCTGATGAGATTCAAAGCGCAACGTAAGACCCTTATCAAGCACCGATACGCGCATTAGCGTGTATACATCGGCAAGCATGCTATCAAGGTTAACTTCGCTTAGGGTAAGTTCCAGTTTATCGGCTGCTATTTTTGACAAATCGAGCACATCGTTTAACAAGCTCAATAAGTGTTTACCGTTTCGATAAATAACACCCAATTCATTTTCTGCTTGCTGACTAAAGTCGCTCTGCATTAACAGTTCGGTGTAACCTAAAATAGACGATAGAGGGGTACGTAACTCATGGCTCAAATGAGCTAAAAATCGATCTTTTGAACGATTTTCGGCTTCAGCTTTTAAGCGTTCAACTCGCTCACCTTCTACATCTTTACGCGCTAAAGCATAACGAATAGCACGCGCAAATCGGCTCGAACTCATTTCTGTTTTAATTAAGTAATCAACGGCGCCCGCATCAAGCGCAGCTGAGTCTAACTCATCATTAGATTGCCCCGTTAACATAATAATAGGACCGCTAAAGCCATTGGCAATTGCTTCTTTTAATACATCTAAACCATTCGATGCACCCAAGCGGTAATCAAGCAGGCAAATGTCGTGCTCATTTTTACTAAGCGTTGCAATTGCCTGCTCTGGAGAGCTTATCCATTGAATGTTAAACGTGTGTGAATCCAATTGGTCCAGATAGTCGCAGGTGAGTATGTAATCATCTTCATCGTCTTCTACAAGCAGCAACTGAGTCACTTTATCTAACATACAATCTCCATTAATCGTTAAATGTTGTCGGTAGCTCTACAAATTCTACCCAGTATTTTCCTAGCGTTTTCATCAAATCAACCAAACCATCAAACGTTACTGGTTTTGTAATGTAAGATGCAGCACCTAAGTTATACCCTTTAACCATGTCTTCTTCTTGTTTAGACGTAGTTAATATAACAACCGGAATTCCCTTTAAGTTAGGGTTTCCTTTTATAGCTTCAAGCGCTTCACGGCCATCCATTCTAGGCATATTTAAATCAAGTAATATAAGCCCTGGTCGTGGCGACACTGTTTTGTCTTCAAACTTACCTTTACGCTCTAAATACTCAAGCAACTCAACGCCATCTTCAACAAAGTGAAGCTCGTTAAGTACACGACTTTCAGCAAGGGCATCTTGTGTTAACAAACGATCATCTTCATCGTCGTCTGCCATTAAAATAGTAATCGGTTTTACTTTTGAATAGGGCATTTAAGCCTCTCCTTGCAATGTGAAAAGCTCAGCTTCCACAGGTAATTTTATAATAAAGGTTGCACCTTCACCGTCTTTACTTTGGGCTGTAATTGTTCCGCCGTGGCGCTCCACAATCCGCCTACATACAGAAAGGCCAATACCCGTGCCTTTATATTGTGAGCGTCCATGTAATCGCTGAAACGGTACAAATATTTTATCGGCATAGTCTTGTGAAAAACCAATACCGTTATCTTCTATGGTAATAACTTGAAAACTTAAATGAGTATTATGATCAGAGCTGAAAATATCTTCATCTTGATAACTGATTTTTATGTGCGGGCTTATATTTGGACGCCTAAATTTAACAGCGTTCGACAACAAGTTTAAAAACAGCTGCTGCATTTGGCTTTTATCAGCCTGAATAACTGGCAAATCCTCCACATCAATTTGTGCTTCAGACTCTTTTATTGCTATCTCTAAATCACTTAATATATCAGCTACAACTTCATTTAAATTCGTATCGTCAAAGTCTTTGCCACGCGTTGTAATACGCGAAAACTCTAATAAGTCGTTTATTAGGTTAGACATACGCTGCGCTGCATTTTTCATGCGCCCAATGTAATCCATCCCCTTTTCACCTAGCTCATCTTTAAACATAGTTTCGAGACGGTCACTAAAGGCTTGGATTTTTCTAAGAGGTTCTTGTAAGTCATGACTTGCTACAAAAGCAAACTCTTCAAGCTCTCGGTTACTTCGGCTCAATTCATCTGAATATAATGTTAGCTCTTGTGTCCGCTCAGAAACCTTAATTGCTAATGTTTCGTTTTGTTTTTCAAGCTCAAAACGATATTGTGCTGCATTTCTTAAATTAAGGCGCGTCATAATAAACATACCAATAATCAGCAACCCACTGGTTATTGCTGTTATAGCGAATGTAATTTTAGCCTCATTTTTAATCTGTGCTAATTTAGAAAAATGGCTTACTTTAAAGAGTAATTCACGGTCTTGAATTTCATTAACATACTCTCTAATTTGCTTATAAAGCTTTCTTCCTTTATGTGTATTTAATACATACATCGCACGTCTTTCTTTGTCATCTAGCGCAAGGTTTACAGTTTGTTTTAATTCTTTAATTTTACTATCTACAAGAACTAACAACTGGGCTATACGCTCAGCTTGACCGTCAATCTCAGAGTGAAGCGACTTGACATGATCTGTTTGCGCCTCAATTTGCCCAATAGCGTCATAATAAGGCGCTAAATAGTCAGCCTCTTCTGTCAATAAATAACCACGCTGCCCAGACTCAGCCTGCACTATGGATAGATGCAGCTTTTCAATTGCTGTGGTTAGCATGCTAGTGTTGTCTAAACTTTTTTGGGTTTGTGTTAAGCCTTGAATCGTATTCAATGCTAAAAATGCGTTGCCCACAATAATACCTAGCACAACCACCATAAATGTTGCCCACGTAATATTAGCCTTACCTTGCTGTTTTTTCTTGCTCATTTAGCTTCCCGAATTAAAGTTTATACAACACTTAATACTTATTGAGAGTCTGATATTTTTTGCAAACTTTCGCTGCACTGTTGGCAATTATTGATAATTTTATCAAGTGCATCTAACGCTTTTTCTTTTGGCATATCGTTTTCAAGTACCAATTTAATCAGCTCAGCATTCATCGAAATACGATTTAGCGGCCCTCTTGCATCGTGTACTAATTTATTGAGTTGCTCTATTTGGTTATCGGATGTCATGCCCTTCCTCAAATCTATTTATATTCGCCAATACCGCCATATGCATTAAGGCGGTTATAAAGTGTTTTAGTACTAATACCCAGCATTTGTGCAGCAAGCGTTTTATTACCTTGCACCTTATCAAGCGTTGCATGAATAAGTTCTTTTTCAACTTCTTCAATTGTTTGCCCTGCTGATACAGGCTTTTCGGCAGCTTGATTATTAACGCGCGAAAAAGGTGACTCTAAGTTATCAGGTAAAATAATGTCGCTGGTTTGTGGGTCGCTCATAATAAATGCACGGTGTATAGCATGGCGGAGCTCTCGCACATTACCCGGCCATTCATAGCTTTGCAGCTCTTTGAGCTGTACGGCAGTCCAACTAAAGGCAGTGCCGTTTTCGTCATTAAGTTGATCTAAAAAGGCTTTTGCTAATAACGGTACATCTTCTTTTCTATCGCGAAGTGGCGGTATATCAATAGGAAAAACAGCCAACCTAAAGTAAATATCTTCACGAATAACATTATTTTGTGCTAAATCGGTAAGCGAGCGGTTAGTGGCTGAAATAACACGGCAATTGGTTGGTATTTCTCTGTTACCACCTACGCGTGTTACCTTTTTAGTTTCAAGCACTCGCAGTAAATTTGGCTGCATATCAATTGGCATTTCAGTTACTTCATCTAAAAACAAAGTACCGTTATTTGATTGCTCAAATACACCTTCTTTACGTGCAATTGCGCCTGTAAATGCGCCTTTTTCGTGGCCAAATAACTCACTACCAATTAACTCTTTTGAAAGTGCGCCACAGTTGCTAGCAACTAATGGCCCTTCGCACTGGCTTGCGTTATGAATAGCTTGAGCCACTACTTCTTTACCTGCACCACTTTCACCCATAAGCATCACGTTAGCATTTGTTTTAGCTACGCGTTCAATCATGTTGTAAAGCTTTTGCATTGGCTCAGATTCACCAATTAAACCGCCAAAGTGGCGTACAATACCGCTCGACTTTGCTTTTTTGACTGCTTTTTTAGGGTCATTTAAAACGAGTTCTAAATCTTCACGTTGTAATGGTTTTAATAAATGCCCTACATTTGGCTCACACATATCAGCTAAAATACCTTTAACTGAAGGATGGCCCGAAATAAGTGTAATTTTTGGAGATTGCCCAATCGTTTTTAAGTGATCAAGTAAGTGCAAACCGCTACCATCAGGCAGCATAAAATCAAGCAGCACATGATCAAAGGTATTATTTTCAAACCATTGATGTGCTTCTTTTAAACTGGTAGCTGTGCTTATATTGTGGCCGAGGAATTCGACTATGTGGCAAACAACGTCACTAAATTCAACGTCGTCATCTACTAAAAGTATGTCTAACATGATAAATCCCTATGCTTTTTTCTTATTCTACGCATCCTAGATATTAATTTAAAGGTGCGCCCAGAATCTAATTTTTAAAATAAACTTAAGCGACTAAATGCTATTAATGTTACCAACCTAATATTTACGTATGCTGAAAAAAATCGATCACAAATTATGATTAATAATTAAAATCGTTTCTATTTATACAATGGTAGCAACTATTATTATTAAGAACCTAAAAAAGGAGACGAAATGCAGCAATTAAAAACCTTAATACATTCAGGTATTAATATTGACCAAGGTACTCAATTTACACGCTTAACAGCTCGCGCCATTGTAATTAAAAATAATAAAATACTTTTAATGTATACAAACCGTTATGAAGACTACAGCCTACCCGGCGGTGGAGTAGATGACGGCGAAAGTATTGAACAAGGCTTAATTCGCGAACTAAGCGAGGAAACCGGTGCACAACAAATAAGTGTAGTTAAAGCTTTTGGACTCTATGAAGAGTATCGCCCTTGGTATAAAGACGATTTTGATATTATTCATATTAAATCGTATTGCTTTGTATGTAGTATTGCCGACGAGTTTGGCAAAGCGCAGTTAGAGCATTACGAACAGCAAAATGGCATGACTGCTAAATGGGTTGATATAAACGACGCAATTGCACATAACGAACGCACGCTAGCTAACAGCGAAAAGCAAGGGTTATCGCTCCTTCGTGAAACCTATTTACTCAAAAAGATTGCTAAGCAACTTTTTTAATTACGATTCACGATTAATTACTTATATGCCCCTTACCCTGCGTAGCTAACATCAGTTCAACTATTTACAGCTACGCATTTATACAGACCATTTTTGCATTAATATTTGTGTAATCTGAGCCGCGCTAATGCTCTCTCTTGGAATGTATTTTTGACCACACCACAAAGGCGAAAAACTACTATCACCAAGCGATTCAGCTCGACTTTTTAATGCCGTTATAGCAATACTTGCATAAGGAAATGGTGGCACATGTGCAGGCATTGCACCAAGCTCTTGCATAACGCGATTACAAACTCCTCTCGCAGCGCGACCTGAAAACAACGTAGTAAGCACGGTGCTATCTTTTTGTTGAGCTAAAATAGCATCACGATGAAGCATTGACGTAGTCGCCTCATTACAGAGTAAATACGCACTCCCAACTTGTACGCCTGATGCGCCTAATGTTTGTATATGTGCTACATCATCCTCAGTTGCAATCCCACCAGCAGCAATTATAGGAACTGATAGGTGCGCAACACATTCTTGCACTAGTTCAGTCGTGCTTTTATGCAAACTTAAATCCATAGATAAAAAATGACCACGGTGTCCGCCCGCTTCTAAGCCTTGAGCAATAACAGCATCAGCACCATTATCAGCAAGCCATTTAGCTTCCTCAAAGGTTGTTGCGGTAGAAATGACTTTTGCCCCCCAACTTTTAATTTGTTCAAGCAAAGAAGGCGCAGGTAAACCAAAATGAAAACTTACCACTGCAGGTTTATAAGGCGCAATAATATCGATAACACTTTGATTTATTGGCTGTCGAGAAGCTTCGTCCACTAAGCTACTTTCAGCAATAGCATATTCATTAAAATAAGGGGCTAATAATGAATGCCATTGTTGTTTTTGCAGTTTGGTATATTGCAAAGTTGAATGGCAAAAAAAGTTAAGATTATAAGGCTTACTGGTTGAGCGGCTAAGTAACTCTAGCTGTTCGATAAGCTGCTGATTAGAGAGCATCGCACATGGTAATGAGCCAAGCCCACCTGCTTCACAAACACTCGCAGCTAAGCTGGCATCTTGCACACCTGCCATGGGCGCTTGTATTAGCGCAACTGAAATATCAAAAAGTGTCCGTATCATTTTATTCTCCATGTAATTTTTTCTGCAACTTGCATTATTTACAGAACATATCAGAAAACTAACTAAATAAAAAATCAGCACACTCACAAATAAAAAACAAAAACCAACAAATAACAATAGGTTCAGTTTAATTTTATATCTTTAAATAGTTGGCGTTCGGTTTGCAATATTACCTATACATAATTTGTAAGGAGATAGAAATGAGTAACACAGTTAAAACGATTAATCCCGCAACTGAGCAAACCATTGAAACCTATACACTACTTTCTCAAAAGGAAGCAGAACAGGTAATCGAAAAATCTCACGAAACATATTTAAAATGGCGATTAACGTCATTCACTGAACGTGCAAAATACCTTAATAAGTTAGCCTCACTCTTTGAAGATCAAAAAGAAGCTATTGCAAAACTCATGACCGAAGAAATGGGTAAAGTTTACGAGCAAGGCTTTCAAGAAGTTGAACTATGTGCAGGAATTTGTCGTTATACAGCCGAACAAGGCCCAGAAGTACTTGCTGACGAAGAACGTGATATGGACGGCGGCCGCGCAATTATCAGCTACCAACCAACAGGTGTATTATTAGGTATTCAACCGTGGAACTTTCCGCTTTATCAGGTAATTCGCTACAGTGCAGCTAACATCATGGCGGGTAACACAACCGTATTAAAACATGCTGGTAATGTATTTGGCATGGCTGAAAAAATAGAAGAGCTATTTAAACAAGCTGGTTTCCCAGAGTATTGCTTTAACAATCTACTTATCGACGGCAAAACAGCCAGTTCTTTAATTTCGCACAAAGCAATTAGCGGCGTAACCTTTACCGGTAGTGATGCGACAGGTAAAAAAGTAGCAGAAGAAGCAGGTAAACACGTTAAGAAAACAGTGTTAGAGCTTGGTAGTAACGACGCTTACTTAGTACTTAATGACGCAGACCTAGAGCTTGCAGTTAAAACCTGTGTAACCGGGCGCATGATCAATAACGGTGAAACGTGTGTTTCAGCTAAACGTTTTGTTGTTGTAGAGTCACTTTACGATGACTTTAAAGCGCAAATTAAAGAGCAATTTGAAGCCATGAAAATGGGCGACCCAATGGCTGACGATACAGACTTAGGCCCAATGGCTCGTGAAGATTTACGCGACGGCATTCACGACCAAGTAATGGAATCAGTTAAAGCAGGTGCAAACATAGTAACGGGCGGCGAAATACCTTCGCAAACAGGCTATTACTACCCACCTACTCTACTAGATAACTTAGCCCCTGGTATGCCAGCCTATGACGACGAATTATTTGGCCCAGTAGCTTCACTTATTAAAGCCAAAGACAACGACGATGCAATGCGCATCGCTAACGACTCTCGCTACGGTTTAGGCGGCGGTATTTTCTCTAAAGATGAGAAAAAAGCCATTGAGCTTGCTAAAAAGTACTTTGACACAGGCATGATCAATATTAACGGCTACGGTTTAGCACAACCTAACCTACCGTTTGGTGGTGTTAAGGAAAGTGGCTACGGCCGAGAGCACGGCGGCTTTGGTATGCGCGAATTTGTGAATATCAAATGTATTATGATCAATAGCTAATTTAGCTTTAAATACTAATACATTAGAAAACCTAAAAGTGGGTAACCGCTTTTAGGTTTTTTAACTTTAAAATTAGATTAAAGAAGAGCTTAGTCTCTACTAAGTTCAAACCGCAAAGTAACTACACAGTAATAACTGTAAATGAGCAGTTTACTTTTTAATCATTATCAACATAAAAGAATAATATAATAAATTCAGAGGCACTAATTGCAGCTAGCTGCATTATCAGCAAAAACATAATACCAATCCCAGCCTGAGGGTCAGGTTCAATACCAAAGACAAGTACTGGCGCTAAAGTAATAGTACATAATGCAGCTATAATTCTAATAAAAATGAGCCGTTTATTTTTATAGTTTTTAGTGTTAGCTAAAAAATATAGAAGCAAATAAGGCAACAGCATAAACGCAAAGCCAATTTCAGTTGGCATCCAGTACTTAATAGCAACAGCAACTAAAGATAAAACAGCAAGCGCCTTAACTGGGTAGTACATTTTTTTATAATTCACATGCTTTCCTTTGCACGTAGTGCTTTATTAGCACCAAATAAAATATTGCCGAACAATATAAAAACTTTAATTATGCAATGCAATCTATTTCACTAGACTTAACCTGACAGGCAACAATGAGTGATAACCGGACACTGAAAAAAGTTAAATTTATTCCTGTGTTTCGAGTAGAAATCTAATTTTGTCCAATAACATTATTAAACGCCGCTTTGGGGCAAAATAAGATCCTTAATTCCTAGCTGTTTTAATTACTTGTTTACAAAGGTAATTATTGGTGAAATTATCATGGTATTTAATATACGCCATTTTGGTGTGTTATAAACCACCAAAATGGTGTTCAATAAGCTGTTAGTTGTATAAGGATGTATCATCATGAATTGGCTCGCCGCATTTAGTCGGCTTTTCTTACTTTTAGATAAAAAAGACACACCTGCGTATCATAGTGGTGGTGACTTCATTAAAGTTATTCAGCAGTATGACCAAGGACAGCCTGGTTATTCTCTATATATCAAAGAAAGAAACAATCGAGGTCTCAGTACTTCTAGAAAAGACTTTTATTGGGATATTTTAGACGGTTTAGATGACTCTGTTAGATTAGAGGTATTTAGAACGTTTATAGATATTATTTCTCCTCATTTCCCTATTGAAACTGATGAGCTCAAATCATATCTTTTTGGTTATGGTAATCCTGTGCCTCAAGCGGTGTTGCCTCAAGATAACTGGAATTCTGAAAAGTTAAATACCCTCCTAAAAAAAATAGATAGTGTTATTGACCAGAAAAATTATAATCACTCGATGACATTATCGTATACGTGCCTAGAGGGTTTATATAAAGCTTATGTGCACAAGCATTTACCGCAAAGCTCTCACTTAAGTGAATTAATTCCTTTATCAAAAGTTGTGCGAGATGATATCACTGTAAAACTAAATGCGATTGGTCCATTTCCTCAGAATATGGTTACAAGCATATCAACGCTTACAAGTGCCATTGGCAACTCAAGAAATGGTTTTAGTGATTCACATTTTGATAATGAGTCCAATAAATGGCTAGCAAGTTATAGCCGAGATTTAGTGAACTCAATTGGGAGGTTAATCTTACACTTCCTATAAAATACAACCATACAAGTGACTAAGGTTATGAGTGTCCGCAATTGGCACTTTCTAGCCACTCGACAATATAAACTTGGTAGTCGTTTTGTTGCTAGCCAATTCATTATTTTTGTCGGATGGCGTGGCTTCGCCACCTATCCGACCTACACTACCTAATAGCTATAACTTTTCCTCAAATCTCGGCACTTTTCGCTTGTCTGCCTTATTCATAGCAAGCTCTTGGATTTCTTCTTGCTTTAGATCTTCGGGTTTATCTTCTAGTGACTCCTGATTAGCGTTCTCAAAAGAAAGCTCAGTGAGTAGCGCAAAGTGATCAGAGCCATACTTAGCTAAGCGCTTAATACGCTTTACTTTAAAGCCTTCGCTGTGAAATAAGTGATCGAGCGGCCAACGCATAAAAAAGTAACTTGCATGAAAGGTGTTATAAAAACCACGGCCTTTTCGAGGGTCTAAAAAGCCACTTATTTGCATAAACAAACGAGTGCTGCGCGACCATGCTACGTCGTTTAAATCTCCGGCAACTATAGTAGGCCGTGTAGGGTTTTTAAGTGCTTTAGCCACCATTATTAGCTCAGAGTCGCGAGGACGTGATGAGTCTTCCTCTGTCGGGCTTGGTGGTGCGGGGTGAATAAAGTGACCTTGCATTTGCAGGCCTTCATCATTTTCAAACAGAATATGAATTGAAGGAATATCTTCTTCTATTAGCTCACATATTTGTGCATCGAGTATTTTAAACTTGCTGTATAAGTGCATGCCATAACGATTGTCTTTAGGGCATTCTATGTAATACGGGTAATTTTTTTTAATGACTGATAATTTATTTTCCCACCAGCTATCGCTTTCAAGCGTAATGAGCAGGTCGGGTTGGTGCTCATCTACAAGGCTAATTAGCTGCTCACTTTTATGGTTCGACATCAGTACATTTGCCGACATAATTCGTACGCTGTGGTCTATATGCTTTGGTGCGCTTTGCACTTCTTTTTTAGCAAGCCACGTATACGGGTAAATCCATTTACCTTGTAAAATCATTATAAGTAATGAGGTTAAGGCTATAAATACATAACCTATTGCGCTACTTTGCCATAATAAAAACAACGATGTAACGGCTACAAAACTGGCAATATAAAATACCTGTAAGCGCACAAAGTCGCAGCTACGCACTAAGTAATGCTGGCTGTACGACATAGGCAACAAGGTAACCAGTAAAAAAAAGCCAATAATTATAGCCAGCGCAATGAGCATTTTAATATCCTTATAAAGTTAGTTTAGCGACTTAAAATTGAAAGTATTTCTCGGGTGTCGTGCACCATGTGAATAACTGTACGGTCTATTTCAATACTCACTGTACCATTATCTCTAGAGCGTTCAATCACTCTACCTCGTTTGTATAAATCACGATCTAAATAGTCGCCTCGGTGGTAGCTTTTACTTAGCCCTGGTGGCGTCCAACCTGCGCGAATTAGCTGCTTAGCCTCTTTTTTAGAAAGGTAGTCATTGTCGTTGTGTTTATGTGAATGATGCTTATTATGGCCGTGTTTATGACCATGCTTATCTTTATGCGGTTTCGCATCTGCGCTTATTGAACATAAAGCCAATGCTATTAGTGCTGTGTATGTTAGTGCTCTCATAAATAATCTCTAGCGTAATTAATAGCTAAAGGTTAACAAACACGGCTGAACATCATATGAAACAGCTTACACTTATTTAACGTTGTTTATATTGTGTTTTACAGTGGCTTCGCATAATAGCGGGATCGCGTAATTTTAAGTGTTTTGTTTTACGACCAGCATGGCGTTTACGCCACACTTTAAAACTGCCTTTTGAAATATGTTCGCGCATAAATACCACCAGCTGCGGGTATTTTAATCCGTATAACTGCTCTATTGCCTCAAAAGGGGTTCTATCTTCCCACGCCATTTCGATAATGCGTGACTGCTGCTCTGCGTTAAACATGGTATATCTCACAAAATTTAACTTATACGCTAGGTAAAAATACTTAGATCAATGCAATTAAGCTCAGTAACTGTATAATTGGCGTTCAATTTATGTATTTTAAAAGATATCGAATTTTTATTTATGCGCGCAATATTTCTGTTTTTAGCTTTAACTTTACCTTCATTATTACTTGCAGCGCCAAGTAAAGCCCTGCGCTGCGTAACAACTCACTACCCGCCTTTTACTATATTTGATGAGAAAAGCGAAACGTTCACAGGTTTAGATATTGAATACTTAACCTTTATTGAGCGTAATTTAAATCTTAAAATTGACGTAATTCATCTGCCATGGGCGCGCGTTAAAAAAGAAATGGCGCTGGGCTACTACGACTGCTATTTCTCTTTGGCCAATACAAAAGAGCGAGCAGAGTATTTAGATTTTACAAGCGTGCCCTTGCATACTACTAAGTATGGTTTATTTGCTTTAAACAAAGATAAATTGCTCACTGACGATTTATCAAATACCCCAATAGCAATGCTGCGCGGCGTTCCTGTGCCTGAGGTTATTGCTAAAAAGTATAACCTTGATGAGAATAATCTGCTTCGTTCACTTTCAACTAAAGACACTTTTGAGCTGCTAGAAAAAAATCGCGTTGAATACGCAATAACTAACTATCAAGCGGGTTTGTGGTACTCAAAGGAATATAAAAACGTATCCGCTAGGCAGCTCAATGAGTTTACGTTTCCTACTTACATTGCTTTTAAGCGTGGCGTAATAGATACAAAATTAGTTGATGAGCAAATAAAGCGTTTTAAAGCACAAACTCAATAATTAACACTGTACACGTTAAGAGATAACCAATGTTTACAAAACTACCAAAGTGGGTTGAATATGGCGCGTTTACGCTCGCATTTATAGCGGGCATAGTAAACGCTGTAGGCTTATTAGGATTTGAGCACCAGGCTATTTCGCATGTATCTGGCTCTGTTACTTTACTTGGTATTAAAGCAATAACTAATCCTAGTACTGCCTTATTGTTACTTTCAATAATTGTTAGCTTTATGTTGGGTTCGGCACTGTCGGGCTTTTTGCTCTCTGGTGGCTCATTAAAACTTGGTCGTCATTACGACACTTTGCTTTTTATTGAAGGATTGCTGCTACTTGCGAGTGCTTATTTACTCAAAAACACATTCGTTTACGGCATTGTATTAACGTCTGCTGCGTGTGGGTTACAAAATGCGCTAGCAACTAATTACAGTGGTGCTGTTATACGTACGACACATTTAACCGGTATTTTTACTGACCTTGGTTTAATGCTAGGTAAAGCGCTTAAAGATGAGCAATTTGATACCCGTAAAGGCGTTATGTTTTTACTCATTATTGCAGGCTTTTTACTAGGCGGTATAACCGGCTACGTTTTATTTAAGCATTACTTAGTGCTAGCTTTAGTGTTTCCTGCTGTGGCTTGTTTTGTTTTATCAATTACGTATCGGGTTTACAGGTTACGTACGCTTTAACGCAACAAGTTTAAATGCATATTAAAACCGCATATTATAGAGGCAATGCAATATAGATTACTTTCAAGGAATGTATGAAACCTTATTTTTTGCCGCTGATATTACCCTTTAGCCACACTGCGTTTGCCGATAATAAAAACAACGATGCAATAGAAACCATAACAACTACGGCATCACGTATTGAAGCGCTATCTACCCCACTCCCTTTATCAATAAGTACACTCAGCGAAGCGCAGCTAAACAGCATAGCGCCTACCCATATTGAAGAAGCCCTGCAACGTGTAGCAGGAGCTAATATTCAACGCGGAAATGGCCAAGAGTATTTACCCGCACTTCGCTCCCCCGTACTTTCGGGCGCTGGCGCTTGTGGTGGCATATTGACTTTGGAGGATGGCATATCACTGAGAGCCGCTGGGTTTTGTAACATAAACGAGCTATTTGAGGCGCACAGCGAAATGGCGCAGCGCATTGAAGTGCTAAAAGGCCCTGGCTCTGGACTTTATGGCTCAAACGCCGTGCATGGTGTTATTAATGTAATAACGCCCGACACCACACAAGGCGGTGGCTTAGTTGGTTTAGATTATGGCTCGTACGGTTATACTCGCTACAAATTACGCGCAGGGCAAGATTACGGCAACAGCGGTATAGGCATTAACGCAAGTGTTACCGACGATAGCGGTTACCGCGACGACGAAAGCGTAGAGCAACAAAAAGTAAATATTCGCCATCGCTATTCAAATAATAATTTATTACTTACCTCTGGGCTTACTTACACAAATCTTGATCAGCAAACTGCGGGATTTATTACGGGCTTTGAAAGCTATAAAAACGAAGACCTAGCGCAAAAAAACTTTGACCCTGACGCATTTAGAAAAGCACGCGCATTTAGAGCATGGAGCAATGCAACATGGCAATTAAATAACGATGATGTGCTCTCTACTACGTTATATTTTCGCGACCAAAGCATGGACTTTTTTAAGCACTTTTTACCCGGCACACCGCTTGAAACAAACAGTCAAACTGGTTTTGGCATACAATCGCTTTATCAACATAATTTACAAAGCAATGTAAAAGTAAACCTCGGGCTTGATGGCGAATACACGCAAGCCGACTTTACTCAAAGTCAAAATGAGCCCACTCAAGGTTCTGCATTTTTAGTGGCTACAGTACCCCAAGGTAAGCATTACGATTACGATGTAAACGCCACGCTTTATGCCCCTTTTGCATCGCTTGATTGGCAATTAAATAAATGGTTACTTACAGCAGGTGTGCGCTACGAGCATATGCAGTACGACTACACCAATAATATGCTAGCAGGTAGAACAAAAGACGATGGCACAGAATGCGGCTTTGGTGGCTGCCGATACAGCCGCCCAGCGAGTGCTAAAAATAGTTTTAGTAATCTATCGCCAAAGCTTGGGGTTAGTTATCAGTACAATACAAATAACACGCTTTATGCGAACTTTTCTCGTGGTTACAGAGCGCCACAAGCGGCTGAGCTATACCAATTACAACGCGAGCAAACTACTGCAAATTTAAGCGCCGAAATAGCAAATAACGCAGAGCTTGGTATTAAAGGGATTTACGAAAAACTACGTTATGGCGTGTCGGTTTACGCTATGAGTAAACACAATACGATTTACCGCGATAGTGACTTTTTTACGGTAAATAATGGCAGCTCTCGCCATCGTGGTATTGAGCTTGAGCTTGACTACCAGCTCACTAAGTCGCTTGCACTTAACTTTGCAGGCACACACGCAAAGCATACTTATACTAACAACCAAATACTTAACGGTTTAAATATAAACGGCAACGACATAGATACCGCGCCGCGTAATATTGCTAATCTCGATTTAACATGGCAGGCATTAAACAACGCGCAATTTGCTTTGCAGTGGCACCGCGTTGGTAACTACTACACCGACCCAGAAAACTTAAATAAATACCAAGGGCATGATGTTTTAAGCTTGCGCGCTCAGTGGCAAGTTACTAATCACCTTGAAGTGCTTGCCCGCATTATTAACTTAACTGATGAGGCTTATGCGGAGCGCGCCGATTACACCAGTTTCACCGGTGACAGATACTTCCCGGGTAGGCCTCGTAACGCGATGCTTTCGGCAACTTACACGTGGTAGTGCTTATTTAAGGGCTAAGCTGATTTAAGTCGCTCATGTATTTCATGGGCGACTTTTTCATTACCTTTTTAAACATAGTAATAAAAGCACTCACCGACTCATACCCTAATAACTCCGACACCTGCTGCACACTTTGCTTATCAGAAAGCGCTTTTAAGGCTGTAATTATATGCAATTGCGTACGCCATTTTCCAAATGTCATGCCTGTTTCTTTTTTAATTAACCGCGCTAATGTGCGCTCAGTTAATGCAAACTGCTTAGCCCATTGTGGTAGTGTTTTTCGGTTGTTTGGCATATTTATAAGCTGATCGCTCATGGTTTGAATTACCTCGTTTTTAGATAATACAAAATCAAGTGGTTGTACGGGCATTTCAATAAGTTGATCAAATAACACCTGCGCTAAACGCGCTGTTTTACTATTTAAAGTATAGTGCTGATTATGCCCAGCCAACTCACACATTAGCTCTTTAACCAGCGGCGTAATAGCTAAAGTACAGGTATTTAGCGGCATACCGTTTTTACTACTATCAATAAATAAATGACAAAGCTGCGCGTTATCAGACGCCCTATTACTATGCACCTTTTGTGCTGGGATCCAAATTGCACTGTGCGTAGGCACCATCCACATTTTTGCCGACACTTCACACGTTACATAACCATGTAGCGCTAAAATTAATTGCCCTTTTGGATGGGTATGCAGTGGTATTTCGTGACTTGCATGGGCATGCTCTATTTTGGCTATTATGGGCTGCGCCATAGTTTCAAAATTTTTAATGTCGTCCCAGCCAATTGCATCAAACATAGTTTTGTCTGTTTTTAGTTATTTAATGTCATTATCTCTAAATTATAGTTTTTGCTAAGCCTTTATACTAGCGCCCATTAAGTATTAGCTTTAATGGTCTTCCCTTTTGTTAAATAACACACCTAAATCACGCTTTGCTGGCATATTACTTGTGCTTGGCATATTACTTATTGCCGCGAATTTACGCGCCACATTTACAGGTATTGCACCTGTGCTTGAACAAATTATTAATCACTTTGGGCTTAGCGCATCGCAAGCTGGTTTTTTAACAACATTGCCACTCATTGCCTTTGCGGTTGTATCGCCAATGGCCGCAACTCTTGCTAAAAAGCAAGGGTTAGAGCGCACCTTGTTTGTAGCTTTGTTATTTATACTTGCAGGGGTTGCAGCGCGGGTAATAAATACCTCAGCCATGCTTTTTGTGGGCACCGCTATTATTGGTGTGGGTATTGCCATTGCAAACGTATTATTACCAAGTTTAATTAAGCGTGACTTCCCTGCAAAGGTTGCGTTAATGACCTCAGCCTACGTGCTTACTATGGGCGTGGTATCGGGTGGGTTTTCTACTTTGGTATTTCCGCTGAGTCAGTTAAACGGATTAGGCTGGCAACTTGCGCTGGGCTCATCAGCCATTATTACTCTGGCGAGTATTATTGTATGGATGTCGCAATTAAGTAAGCACACAAAACCCGCGAGTATTGCTCAACACGCTAACACGTCAAAAAGTGTTTGGCGTTATTTACTAGCATGGCAAATTACCCTACTGCTGGGTTTAAACTCATTTTTAAATTATATAATTATTACGTGGTTACCAAGCATATTAACCGAAACCGGTCACTCAGCTACCCAAGCAGGTGCTTATCATGGTGCTTTTCAAATAGCGACTGCATTACCGGGTTTAATATTAATTCCGTTACTTGCCAAATTAAAAGATCAAAGCGCGCTTAGCTTTATTTTAGCCATGTTGAGTGCACTCAGTGCATTGGGACTGCTTTACATGCCTAGCTTTGCTTTTGTTTGGACCCTAATGCTGGGCTTTTGCTCTGGGGCATGTTTTATATTGGGGCTGTCGTTTATTAGTTTACGAACTGACGATTCGCAACAAGCAGCGTCGCTTTCAGGTATGTCGCAAAGCGTAGGTTATTTGCTCGCGGCTATTGGTCCTATGCTAGCTGGTGCATTACACACGACTACGGGAAGTTGGAGTGCGCCATTGTGGTTGTGCGCTATTGCCGGAGTACTGTGTGCTTTATGTGGTTTGGGCTGTGGTAAAAACACCACTTTAGCTAAATCAGCTAACTAGCTGCTGTAACCACGAAAATAAACCAGACGAAGGTTTACTACTCGCGTGCTTTTGCTCATAGCGTTTATTCGTTACTTCGCGCTGTTCACGGCGCTCTTGTGCTAAATTATCTTTTGCAGCAAAACGCAAGCGCTGCTCTTGAGTAAGCTCATCATTAAAACTAATGGCTGTTTTTTTCACTGCTCGGCTGCTTTTAGGTGAACTACACATATTATTCTCCAAATGACTGACTTATAAGTAGACAGTTATTTGGTTTAATAAATTTCAAACCGCTTACTAAAAAGTAATACTGATAACCCCAACTAACTAGTTTTGTGGGGTTGTATCAAACGCAGGTACTTCGTGTAAGCCGCTCAACCAGCTCAATGTTGATTTAGCCCAAATTTGTGCTGTTGGCGTAAACTGATCACGCTGATCAACCGCACCAATACGCAAGCCATATACACGGTCAGCTTTAGCTTCGTTAGTTGCATAAAGTGTTGTACCACATGTGCCACAAAAACCTTGCGCACGCTTGTTACCACTTTGCGCTGTTTTAACAAACTCTTTTGGCTCACTTTGGGTAAACACGACCGAATTTGGCTCTGCAATTATGACTGCTCTAAATGGGCCGCTCGACATACGTTGGCAATCGCTACAATGGCAAACAAGTGCGTTGTTATTTTGAGACTTTGCTTGGTATTTAATTTCACCACAGTAACAGCTTCCAGTAATTTCCATTATTTAAATCCTTAATGCTTATGAAGATTGAGTCGAGATATAAGACCGGAAATATCGATTCATTATTTTTAAAATATAAAAAAACTGCTCGCCGGTTCATTTGTATGTTCGGTTAGATTTTTAATTTTTGAGAGTGATTTTCAACGTTGAACAAGTGCTAAAAACATGATCCGATGTTTTAAATAAAACAGCAATACCACGTTAAGCTAATAGCGTAACGTGGTGTGTTTAAGCTATCTTTTATGTGCGTTCAAATAATCAACAGCTAACAGGCTAAGCGCCTTAGTGCCTACTTTAAACGATGATTCGTCGGCATAAAAATAAGGTGAGTGATTACTAGCCACTGTATTTAAATCTTGCTCACTTGGTGTGCCGCCTAAAAATACAAATACACTCGGCACTTCTAATGCGTAAAACGAAAAGTCTTCTGCGCCGGTTATTTTCCCATTTCAACTACGTTTTCATTACCTGCTGCTTTTTTAAGGCTAGGTAACATTTGCGCAGTTAACTTTGGGTTATTAATCGTTACCGGATAACCTTCGTGAATGTGTACCTCTGCAGTAGCACCTGACGATTTAGCAATGTGCGTGGCTGTGGTTTTTATTTTTTCAAATATTTGTGCTCGGTTATCCATATCAAAATTACGAATTGTACCTACCATTTCGACTTCTTCAGGAATAATATTATTACGTACCCCACCCGCTATCTTACCAAACGAGACAATAGCAGGCTCTTTGGTAATGTTGATTTGGCGACTAACAATATGATTTACGCCTGTTACTATTTGCGCAGCTGCGGCAATGGGGTCAACCCCAGTCCACGGTGCAGAACCGTGTGCCTGCTTGCCATGTACTGTTATTTCAAACCGGTCTGCACTGGCCATTGCAGGGCCACTTCTATAGCCAATTTTACCGCTGTGCAAACTAGATGTTATGTGTAACCCAAAAGCAGCCTCTGGTTTGTATTGTTTAAATATGCCTTCTTTAAGCATTAACTCAGCCCCCCCTCTTCCCCCTCAGGTGCGCCTTCTTTTGCAGGCTGAAATACAAACATAATATTACCGTGTAGCTCATCTTTCATGTTTGCAAGCACTTGTGCAGCGCCCATTAGCATAGCCACGTGCGTGTCGTGCCCACAAGCATGCATTATGCCTACATCTACACCACGGTAATTGGTGGTTTTAGTTGATTTAAAATCAACATCTGCTTTTTCAGTAACTGGCAGCACGTCCATATCTGCGCGTAGCATTACTGTCGGGCCAGGCTTTGCGCCTTTTAATAGCCCCACAACACCTGTATAAGCAATCCCTGTTTGTACTTCCATACCCAGCGACTTTAAGTACTTAGCGACAATACCTGCTGTGCGGGTTTCGCGATTTCCAAGCTCAGGGTTTTGATGAAAATCACGTCGCCAATCAATAACCTGCTGCTCTATCTTTTTAACTTGCTGATCAATGTTTGCATTGGCATTAAACGCACTAAGGGCAGCAAAGCCCAACGCTATTGAAATTAGTGATTTTTTCATCCTGTTTGTCCTTATTATATTTATTGGTTTTATAATATTGATGAGCACGAGCCCTTATGTATTATTGAGAACATAATTAGTTTGCTCTATAACCACTATTACTGAAGGCTCTACAATAATCAATCCCATTTAAGCTAGATGCTCAACTATGAAGGGCCACTTCACTTTTCACTGGTTTTATCTATTTTTAGTTTAAAGGTTTAGCGCTAATTAAGCCTACCACTTTTGCTTTTGTTGATTTAAAAATGCCACTAAATAGTCCACCAACGCACGGACAGTCGGGCTTAATAAACGTTGCGATGGGTAGAGTAAATTCACGGGTAATGGGCTTGGCACATAATTGCTATTCAAACTATATAATAAGAATAGCAATGCAGAACCTCCCCTTATGTTGGGGGTAATTATTTATACGCGTTAGCATTTTTAATGCTGTCAAAATCGTTAAAGCGCACGTTGTGCTGCGCCATTACTTTAAGTATTTTTTTACTTAGCATTTGGCGTAAATAAAACGGCTGATTTGGCACAAAATGATGGATGGTATGCGTTTTACCAAAGTTAAAACAAAATAAGTGAAACGGCATGAATAAACGACTCGTTAGCACATGAGTTTGTTCAAGCATGTTATTAACGCCACCATAGTAATGCATGCTTGAGGTAACAAAATTAAGCGAGCTTGAGCGAATAATATTAGGCACAATGAGCACAACCATTAAAAATTCAAACACATCCATTGTACTTAACAACCAACTAGGTGAATTTAGCGAAAGTGGTATAAATAAATCAACGATATGAAATACAATAACGCTATATAAAACAGCAAAATACGCAGTCGCTATCGGAAATCCCGCATTAAAAACACTCGAAAAACTAAAGCCATTAATTTCTTTTCTAAAACGTTTAGTAGAAATAATTAGCCCTAATAACCCATCTACAATAACTAGCGCACGTAAAAATGGATTTTTAATACCGTTTCCCACCAAGCGTTCTTCTAGGTCTTGTTGTGTGCCTGAGGTTTTGTGATGGTGTAAATGCATTTTACGTCGGTACCATGGGCTAATAGTATTTGGCCGCATTAACCATACTGCTAACATCATAAAGTTATGCATGAAAGGCTGATTGCTAAAGTATTGTTTATGTATAAGGTCGTGCTCTAACTCATGGGAAATAGACGCAGCAATAGCCGCAAGTACTATACATACCCAAGCAGGTACTAGGGCTAAATAATATAAAGCACCAACACCAATTAACGCGCTAAATGATAGCAATAAAATAATTAACCCTAAGGTATTTTGATGTGCAAGTAATGGGTGCTGTTGACGAAGTAATGCTTCTTCTGCCTTAATAGCTTTAACAATCGATTGAATGTTCTGTTTGGCACTTAATTGGGTCATAATTAATGTCTTAAAAACCTTGTTGTACAAATAATACCTGAATCAAGCGCAAAATCGGCATAAATCAGGAATAATTATTGTAATACGGCTAACTATTATCAATAGTTCAATTGCTCATTTATTCAATCGCATAACAATTTAATAGCACTCATAACCCAAAATATTCGCTTTATATATCGGCCCAAAAAGACTTAAAAAATTTACCGGTGGAGTCTCCTTGCTATAAACGATTAATTATCAATCAGTTGTTTATGCAAATAAAAGAAAAGGCTTGCCGCCCCCTCTTTTGTTTGTATAATGCGGATACAGAATAAGAGGTATATAAGTATCCTTTTTATTTTAAGTGGTTTTTCTTTATCTTTTTATGCTTAAAAGATTAAAGAAAAATTATGCCAGCGTGATGAAATTGGTAGACATGGGGGATTCAAAATCCCCTTCCGAAAGGAGTGCCGGTTCGAGTCCGGCCGCTGGTACCACTTTTGAACCTCAGCTAATTATTGGCTGAGGTTTTTTTATGCCTAAAATTTAACTAGTAATCTATACCAATTCGCTTTACTAAGTGAGCTACTTTTAGGTAAGAAAACCGTGTCGATAACAAGGCAAAACCTAGTTAAGCTGAAGCAAAAGCCACAAGCCTTCCATTGAAGCCATCAACGTAATTAGAAAGCTACATAAATCTAATTAGCATGCGAGTTATGCGTCTTGCTCTTGATTTGTTATATTCCCAATTCGATTATTTAACTCTTCGTTACTAACATCTTCTTTATGTGTACCAATGATCCATATATGACCAAATGGGTCTTGTAGCGTGCCGGCCCTATCACCATAAAACTGATCATGTACGGGTCTTATTTCTGTTGCACCAAGCTCAATTGCTTTTTTAAATACGGTATCAACATCTTCAACATAAAGCATAAGGCTTAGCGCTGTACCACCGAGCTCTTTTGGGTTTTTTAAATGCTCTTCAGAACCATTATCTGAAAGCATAATATGCGAATCACCAATTATTATTTCTGCATGTGCTATTCCACCATCAGGTAAAGGCATCTGCATTACGTGTTCAGCACTAAATGCATCACAATAAAAATCTATCGCTTTTTGTGCGTCATTCATAATTAGATAAGGTGTAACTGAATGAAACCCTTTTGGTATTGCTGAGACTGCCATAATATTCTCCTTTACTTACGCGGTGATTTTTAATATTTAATTAACTAAATATGCGTTTAATTACCCCTAAATTTAAGCTTAGCTCATACAAAAAATTGCGTTACTTTTCGAGGTTTAAACGCTTATGCCAAGCAGCAATACTTTCATCAGGGTATTCTTCAAACTGCTTGTCACTTTCATTAATGGGCGCATTTACCCAATTTGCTTTACTACCAAGCATTAAATGAGTGCGCTCTGGCGGTATGGGTAACTCACTATCTATTGCACCTGCAAAGGGGTGAACTTGCTCAGGCCAACGTGCATCGTATAACCACAAGTTAGCACTACAATGCTTACAAAAATGACGCTCTGCAGGGCTGATTTTATCGCCTATTTTTGCATGATAAATAGTTATGTGTTCACGCCCTGTAACCTCAAGCGTGCTGTATTGTGCGTTCAAATTAATAACAAACCCGCCGCCCCCTGCGGTTTTACGACATACAGAGCAATAGCATAAATTATAAGGATAAGGGTGTTTTGAGTTGACCGTAAATACCACTTTGCCACAGTGACAAGCGCCATTAAGCTTCATAATATATCCAATTTTATTGTTGGCTTGAACTAATACCTTAACTAGGTGAGCTAAAAAAACCACAACAATTACATGCTGTGGTTTTTTAATTATTGAGCTTACTAACGTTTCCAATATCTTAAATTACGTAATGTATTTATAAATTTATCGGCAGAGTGTGCCTCTAAATCAATCCAACCATCATCTGCTTTGTCATCGAGCCCTGCGGCTTTAAATAAAAGCTTAGCCTCTTGTGTGTAGCCTATGTATTTCATATGTGCATACGCATCGCTTACAAAGTCTTTAGCTTCTGCAATAGCAGCTAGTTTTTCGGCTCCCTCTTCAGTGGTGAGTACAAGTACCGCATCGTATAAAACCGATGGACCACCATTAATAACCTGATCAGCTTTAAAGTGCTTACCTTTACTGCATTTAGCACCGCCAACTTGTGGGGCAATAATTTCAAAGTTTGCGCCTTCACTTTTAAGTGCATTGGTAACCGATTCAAAGATGTCTGCATTAAAGCCATCACTTACTAAAATACCTAATTTACGGCCTTTGAAGGTGTTGGGCGCATTTTTCAAAATACTTAACGCATCAGATACAGGTAAGTCTTTACGTGTTGGCATAGCCGCTTCAGCTGGGTCTGGCATTTCTTGCAAGCCAAGTCCTTCGGCAACTTTATTTGCGAGGGTTTCGTCAATATTTAACAAGTGCGATACCAAACGCTCTCGTATTGGTAAATGCTCAACTTTAGAAAGCTCAAACACGTACGCAGATTGAATATGCGCCTGCTCTACCTCTGTTTGGCTTAAATAAAACTGACGAGCTTGACTGTAATGATCGTTGAATGTTTCTGAGCGATAACGCAGTTTATCACCGCCGCTTACTTCAGGTTCCTTTGAGCTTTTAAAGCCGTGTACTGGGCATTCGCGTGGGTTGTTTTCGTCGCCGCTCCATGAGTTTGGTTCGTAATTAACACGCCCTTTTGGATTATGCATTGCCATGTGGCCATCTTGCTGAAAATGACGCATTGGGCATTTAGGCGCATTGATCGGGATATGCGTAAAGTTAGGACCACCTAAACGCTTAGTTTGAGTATCTAAGTATGAAAAGTTACGACCTTGCAGTAGCGGGTCGGGTGTAAAATCGAGCCCTGGTACAATGTTTTGAGTACAAAATGCTACTTGCTCTGTTTCTGCAAAAAAGTTGTCTACAACACGGTCAAGCACCATACGGCCAACAATTTGCACTGGTACTTGCTCTTCAGGTATAAGCTTGGTGGCATCGAATACATCAAATTCAAATTCATCAGCAAATTGCTGATCAAACACCTGTACACCTAGCTCCCACTCTGGGAAGTCGCCGTTGCCAATAGATTTCCACATATCTCTGCGATGAAAATCAGGGTCTGCGCCATTTAATTTAAGCGCCTCGTTCCACACAACTGATTGCATGCCGCCTTTTGGTTTCCAGTGAAACTTAACGTATTTTTCATCACCTTTGGCATTAATAAATTTAAAGGTATGAACGCCAAAACCTTCCATAAAGCGTAAAGAGCGCGGAATAGCTCTATCAGACATTGCCCACATAACCATGTGCATTGACTCAGGCGATAAGCTCACAAAATCCCAAAAGTTATCATGTGCTGTTTGCGCTTGCGGAAAACCACGATCTGGCTCGGCTTTAGCTGAATGAACTAAGTCTGGAAACTTCATCGCATCCTGAATAAAGAATACCGGTATATTGTTACCCACTAAATCCCAGTTTCCTTCTTGGGTATAAAATTTTACCGCAAAACCACGTACATCACGTGCTAAATCTGGAGACCCTTTATTACCTGCAACTGTAGAGAAACGAGTAAATACTGGGGTTTTTTCACCTTTTCGCTGAAAAATATCTGCACAGGTTAAATCTTCAAGCGTGTCGTAAGTTTCAAAATATCCGTGTGCACCATAGCCTCTGGCGTGCACTACACGCTCAGGAATGCGTTCGTGATCAAAGTGAAAGATCTTCTCGCGCATTATGTGATCTTCTAATAATCCTGGGCCACGCTTTCCTGCACGTAATGAGTTTTGATCGTCACTTACAGGGCAGCCCTGCGCGGTGGTCATGGTAGGGTGTTCATCCGACGCTTTTTGATGCAATTCACCGCCATGCCCTTTATTACCTGCGTATTTAAATGATTCAGCCATGTTTAGTCCTTCATACAGTTTGATTTAATGGGTCAATAGTTTTTATGAGCTTTAAAGCTAAAAGCGACTATGCAAATGCAAAATAAAGACCAGCCATCCAACCTAGTAAAAAAGGGCTGTACAGATAACAATGTAGTATTTGAGGTGATTTATAAAAGAAAAGGTTACACAGGTATGTAACTTTTTCACACAAAAAAAGAGCACTTAAAAGTGCTCTTAGGTTTATGCATTTTTAAATTTAATTAATCTTTGCTTTCGTTAACTAAAATAACTTTACGATGTGGGAAAGGTATTTCAATGTTGTTTTCATCAAGTGCTTTTTTAATTAACTCTGGCACCGTGTAAAGAATATCGAAGTAATGCTCGCCCTTACAAAATGGCCTTACTAAAAAGTCTACTGAGCTGTTGTTAAGTGTTTCTACTTCAACAAAAGGAGCTGGATCTTTTAATATGTGTGGGTGCGCTGCAAGTACGGCATCTATAACTTTACGTACAGCCGTTGTATCTTCACCGTAAGCAACACCAAAACGCATATCAACACCACGAATTGGATGATGTGAATGGTTTATAATTTGCGCGCCCCAAATTTGACTATTTGGTATAATAACCTGTTGGTTATCGAACGTTTGTAAAATAGTAGTAAACATATCTACTTCTGTTACTTTACCAAAACGCCCTGCAGCCTCAATAAAGTCACTCACTTTATAAGGTCTAAATATTAGCAACATAACGCCTGCGGCAAGGTTCGACATTGCCCCTTGTAACGCCAAGCCTATAGCAAGTCCCGCAGCACCGAGTAAAGCAATAATAGAGGCTGTTTGTACACCAAAGCGATTTAACACAGCAATAATAACGAACGCTAATATGATGTATCGAGCCATGCTGCCTAAAAAGCGAAAAAGCGTGTCATCAAGATGAGTGTATTTATGACACAAGCCAATAATTAAATTGCGTACTTTGCCCGCTAACCATAAGCCCGCAAGTAAAATTGCAATTGCTAGTAATATGTTGGTTGCCCACGTAATTGCAGCGGGTAAATATTGATTAATATCAATGTTGTTTATTATGTCTTCCATTATTTTTCCTGTTTTAAAAACTTTTAACTAATTTTAGCTAGTTTTGCTATACCACGCGCAACAGTTTAACAAAAAATTAACCAAAGTACGAATATAGGTTCAGTTTTACATGTATAAGCACTTTGAAGGAGGGATTTCTTAACTACTGCTTTTAAAACTATGGATTAATAAAATATAATTTTAAGCCCTATTTAGCACCAATATTTAATTAAAGATTATACCTAGTAATATCTTGCTATAACGCAGTTTCGCTCATATAGTCAGCAAATTATTACACCCTATTTTGAACACCTTTGTTTATGAAATCTTCTGCTCCTGCTAGTGATTTTGGTACTTTATTAGGTTATGCACCTGGTAATGTTGCTGTTTACTCATCTGATTATGATACGGCTGACGAAAGCATTTATCCTAATCGTAGCGCCTATCGTAGTTACCTTGATGGCATTTACATGGGCTATAAATGGCAATGCGTTGAGTTTGCCCGTAGATGGATGTACCTCAACCATGGTTATATTTTTGATGACATAGCCATGGCTTACGATATTTTTGAGCTGCGTTCAGTGCGCGATGTAAATAGCCAAAACAGATTGCCACTAAACGCTTTTAAAAATGGTGCTAAACATCACCCTCAAGTAGGTAGTTTACTTATTTGGGAAGAAGGCGGCGAATTTGAAGAAACAGGCCATGTTGCTGTCGTTGTTGAAGTGCACGAAGATAAAATACGCCTTGCTGAGCAAAATGTAGGGCATCAAATATGGCCAACAAATCAAAACTGGTGCCGAGAACTAAAAGCAAAAGTAACTAAAGATGGCGACTATTGGATTGAGTGCTCTTACAGCGACGCCACTATTTTAGGCTGGATGACACAAACTGATGAAACAGAATATGCTGAGCCAACGTCTGAGCTAAACACTGATTTATTTATTATAGAAGCCCATAAAGCAGTAGATACAGGCCAAGCAAACAAGTCATGGTTAAATATTGCGAATGACGATGAAGCTGCCTACGTAGAAATGATGCAAGGCCATAAACTTACATCAGTAGATGAAGATCAGCATAATTACTTTGCAATATCTCAAACGGCGCAGCAAAGCATTGAGCATGCAACAAATGAGCTGCATGGCTTATTTATGCATGCAACCGACTATGTATTGCAGCACCCTGAGTTATTAAAAAAGTTTAATTTACCCGATGTTGTGCTTAATAAAATTCGCCAATCGTGGGATAACCGCTTAAACCAATTAATAACCAGCCGATTTGACTTTGCCTTAACAGCAGCAGGTTTAAAAGTTTACGAATACAATTGCGATTCGGCATCGTGTTACATGGAAAGCGGCAAAGTTCAGGGAAAGTGGGCAAAACACTTTGGTGTTAAAGCAGGTGTAGATGCAGGCCAAAATTTATTTAAAGATCTCGTAAAAGCATGGCGTAAAAGTGAAGTAAAAGGTCTTGTTCATATTCTGCAAGATGATGAACCAGAAGAACATTACCACGCATTATTTATGAAAGAAGCTATTGAAGCCGCTGGCTTTGAATGTAAGTTAGTAATTGGCTTAAGCACACTTAGCTGGAATGAGTCAGGCAACATAGTAGATGCAGATGGCGCACAACTGAGTTATGTATGGAAAACCTGGTCGTGGGAAACCGCACTTGATCAAATTCGTGAAGAGTGTGAAGCCGACCAATCATTAGGTGATAACTTTGAACCACAATTCAAAGCTGGTGAAACGCCGCGCTTAGTCGATGTATTACTGCGTAAAAATGTCATGGTGTTTGAACCGCTGTGGACATTAATTCCAAGTAACAAGGCTATTTTGCCAATACTGTGGAGCTTATTCCCTAATCATAAGTATTTACTTAATACTGCGTTTGAGCTTAACGACGAGTTATTACAAACCGGATATGTAGTTAAACCAATAGTGGGACGCTGTGGCGCTAATATTCAACTCGTTGATGAGCAGCAGCAAGTTATAGAAAAAACAATGGGGCACTTTGCCGAGCAAGACCAAATATACCAACAGCTATTTGCATTGCCTAAAGTAGATGATTACTTTGTACAAATATGTAGTTTTACAGCCGCCGGAAAATACTCTGGTGGTGGCGTACGCGTTGATAAAAGCATGATTATAAACGGCCATAGCGATTGTATGGCGCTGCGTATTAAATAATAAACAATACTAAGCCCGCAATTTGCTGCGGGCTTAAGTTTGTGTAGCCCTTCCCTCTTTTAAGTTTTATAGCTATCTCAAGCGAGTTACTCCTGATAGAGTAAATTTATTAAACACCACAAATTAAGGTATTTCATGGCGAATCAATTTAATGTACTCGGCACACGCTTAAAACTATGTTGCGGTAATGGTGGCTACACACGTGAAGGGTTTTGTTATGTACCAGAATCAGATCTTGGCAATCACAGTGTGTGTGCAATTATGACTGATGAGTTTTTACAATTTTCAAAATCACAAGGTAACGATTTAATAACCCCGAACCCTCTTTACGATTTTGAAGGTTTAAAAGCCGGTGATAAATGGTGCTTGTGTGCGCTAAGATGGCTTCATGCTATTTCAGCAAACGTTGCGCCACCAGTGGTACTTGAGGCTACAAATAAAAAATCATTAGAAATAGTGCCGCTCGATGTTTTAAAAGCGCACGAATACATAGCCAACGTTTAAATACACCTAAGAGTAACTAAATCGAAGTCTGCATATTTTACAAATATATGCAGGCTTTTCAAAAACCCAATCTCCTCTGCAGCCTTAAAAACCTTAATTTAAAATATAACCACTTGTTTTTAAATTACTTTTTAAATAAATCAACTTACGGCATAGCAGTTGCTTTATTAAGCTTAAGTCACGCTCATCACGCAACACATTATATGAGCAACACATTAGTTAAGTAGGAGAAATTATGAGTAACAATAACGAATCAAACAAAACAACTAAATTTACCGCGCCAGGTATGAGTGACGAATCAGCCCAAAAAACAATAGCTACCCTCGATAACCGCATGGTTGCATTGATAGACTTACAACTAACTTTAAAACATATTCATTGGAATGTAGTGGGACCAAACTTTATTGGCGTACACGAAATGATAGACCCGCAAGTAGACATTGTACGCGAAATGACAGATACAATTGCAGAGCGAATTGCGACACTTGGTGCAGTACCTGTTGGCACACCAAAATCAATTGTAGATCGCCGTACTTGGGACGAATACTCTGTAGGCAAAGGTTTAGTAACCGAACATTTGGCTGCGCTTGATAAAGTATATAACGGCGTTAATGCCGATCACCGTAAAGCAATTGAGACTCTTTCTGAGCTAGATCCGGTCTCTGAAGATATGATCACCAGCCAACTAGCCGATTTAGAGCAATTTCAGTGGTTCATACGAGCACATTTAGAATCATCTACAGGCGAATTACAGAGCTAATACATCTAAAGTAAGAAAGCCCAGCATTATTATGCTGGGCTTTTTTTTGCGTAAAAATCTATTTATCGCTACCTAGTGTATCGCCCCCACCCCAGCTAGTACAAAATCAATATAAAAACAATAGAAAATTGGTATTACCAAAATGATTTTTAATTATTTTAACCTCTCCACTATTTCGCAAATTTATAAATCATTTAGAACTTTTAATGGTCGCTCTTCGAAGTCAATATCACTTAAAAAGTAAACTAAACACGTATAAAAGTACGCATAAAATTTAAAAATAGTACTAACAAATGTATTAAATAGTACAAATAATATATAAAAATGCCTTTGGTAAAGATACTTCAATAAAATTCATTCAAAATACAAAAAAATAAAAACACACTATAAGCCTTTAAATTTATTAAATATAAGCAAAATAAAAGAGGTTTTTGTAATACACATTGTGAAATTTTGGTAAACAAAGGTTGTAAATAAAGTTGAATTGGATTAATTTCAACCATACCACCTGTATGACACACTACAGGAAAGAAACCGTTAAATTGGTTAACCAAACCAGGTAACAACACACACAATGACGCAAGTCGTACCCAAACGGGAGAGATACATGAAACTCAATCAAATTACTTCAACATTAATTAATAAGCATAAAAGAAGTAGCTCTACAGCAATCAGTGCCGCAGCCCTTTTACTAATGGCTTCTTCAAATATTGCAGCGCAAGAGGCTCCCGCAGCTTCAGAAACGGCAGCTGCAGACATTGAAGTTATTGAAGTAAAAGGCATGCTAGGCAGTATGAAAGCCGCCGCTATGCTTAAGCGTACTGACGGACGTATTGTAGATGCAATTGTTGCTGAAGACATTGGTAAGTTACCAGATAATAATATTGCAGAAGCGTTGCAACGTATTACTGGCGTATCTATTAATACCGATTTTGGTGTGGGTGACAGTGTTTCGATTCGTGGCTTACCTCAAAACCGTGTTGAATTAAATGGTCGCTCTACTATTGGTGACTCTCGTGACGGCATTAGCTTGCAAGATTACCCATCAAGCTTTTTAAAAACAGTAGAAGTAGTTAAGTCTCCTACTGCCGATATGATTGAGGGTGCATTAGGCGGAACAGTTAGCCTAAAAACAGTTCGCCCATTAGAGTTAGATAAACTAACTGGCGCAGTTTCATTAGATGGCGAATACGCTGATAAAACAGAAAATGTAGCTCCTATTTTTAGTGGTTCAATTGGTAACAACTGGGACTTTGATGAAATGGGTACCTTTGGTGCCATTGCTATGTTTTCATTCCAAGATCGCGAAATTCGCCAAGATGAAACATCTAGCCGTGTTAAACCTCAAGATATCGAAATTAATGGCCAAGAAGGTAATACACCTAGTGGCAACGCTATCGTAAGAGACGAGCACAGTGTTGAACAATATGTAGAACAACGTAAACGAACTGCTGTAAATTTATCTCTTCAATGGGCACCACAATCAGGTAATGGCATGGTGTATCTTGATTTAAGCGGCACAAAGCGCTCAGGTGAACAAGCTGGTAACTCTATTTTAGGTGTCGCAGGTTCACTATCAACAGATGCAAATACAACTCAAGATGCTAACGGCGTAAATAATTACACGTTAACAAACGAATTTGGTATTCCTAAAACATACAGTGACTTTCGTGAAACTGACTCGTTTTCAAATGCACTTGGTGCAGAGTGGAACCTTACTGACAGCATCAAAATCTCTGGTGAAATTGCGGTAGCATCATCAGAAAGCGTAAGACCTGATTCTGAATTTACACTTCGCCCAATCGAAAAATCAACATTTGAAGCAAGTGGCGGAACTCAGCTAACAAATCATTTATATGATGGTGCATTCTCTCAAGACGGTAATAAATTACCAAGCATCATTCATTCAGATCCTAATGCATTTACTGACCCACAAAACTTAGCACTTCGTACGTTTAAAAGTGAAGATAGAAGAACAGACAATGACGAAACAGCTATTCGTTTTGATGTTGAAATGTTTGAGCCACTCAGCAGCTTAAGCTGGGTATCTAAAGTAAAAGCGGGTGTACGTGTTACTAACCGCGATTACGAATATGAGCAATACAAAGTAGAAATTAAAGACATTTATAAAAATGCATTTAACGACTCAGACGGTTCGTTAGCCACTTTATGGGTTGATGACTACAACGCTGCTTTTTCAAATAGCTTTACAACAGTTAGCCACGACAACTCTTTTGACCAACTAGGTCATTCGGGACAAAACGACCTACTAACCTTTTTAAGCTACAACGGTTTATCTAACCCGGCCAATACTTACGCTCAGCTTCAGCAGTTACTTGCAGGTACTAACTTAGCGTCAACAGGTAGTCTTTCAGATAACCAAGAGTTCCAAGAAAGCGCATACCGTAACGTAGTTGAAGATACAGCTGCCGTGTATATATCAGCCTACTTAGACTTTGATAACATCACTGCAATTGTGGGTGGTCGTTATGTAACTACAGATTTAGAATCAAGCGTATTTCTTAATGGCGAAAAAGTAACTGGCGACAATGACTACAGCGACTTTTTACCAAGCTTAAACGTAACGTATAACTACTCAGACGAAACATTATTCCGCTTTGCTGCTGCAAAAGTTATGCGCCGCGCTGACTTTAGCGAACTAAGCCCTGCATTTGACGTTAATAACGACATTACAGGTGCAACGCAAGGCTCTATTGATTTAGAACCATACCGTGCAACGCAATACGACTTATCTGTAGAGCATTACTTTGACCAAGGTAACGTAATTTCTTTCGCAGTATTTTATAAAGATGTTGAATCTTTCTTAAGTAACGAAAGTAGCTGTGTAGCTGCATCTAGCACTTCAACAGGCCAAAACGTAACTCAATGGAACCAAGTATGTCAGCTTGACGTTGCAGGTGTTTCACAAGATAACCTAGTTTACTCGGATGCAACTGACTTCCCAGTAGATGCTGATGGCTTTAACCATGTAGCAGGCTTACGTGACGCAGGACTAACGGGTATCGATACTGTTAAAAATGTAAACGGTGAAAACGGCTCAGTACAAGGCTTTGAAGTTGGTTATCAACAGTTCTTTACAGACCTACCTGGTGCATTTTCTGGCTTAGGCATTAACGCAAACTACACATACGCAGACAGCGAGCAACCAAACGGTAACCCGTTATTAGATATTTCTAAAAATACGTATAACTTACAAGTATTTTGGGAATACGAAGGTTTCTCTACTCGTCTAGCTTATAACTACCGTGACAGTTTCTTAGATACTGAAAACGAGAAACGTGTAGAAAATATTAACTCAGACGGCAGTATTTCAGCAGAAGGTACTGTTTACGGTAATAACTACCGTGACGACCGCGGCCAGTTAGACTTCTCAGCAAGTTGGGATATTAACGAAAACGTGACCTTAGTAGGTAATGCGACTAACTTAACGGGCGAGCCTTCTATTTACCTATCTGAACTAGGTGGTGCTTGGAAGTACACTGAAGCGGATCGCCGTTACAGCTTTGGTATTCGCGCTAAATTTTAATTTTCCCTAAAAACTAAAGCCTGCTTTTATGCAGGCTTTTTTACGTCTACAAAAAAGTGGCACTTGTGTTAAAACATCGCACAATTTTTATAACTAAATATTTATTTAAAGCAATAAAATTATCATTGAATAATACTCCAAACTAAAATTTAGATACCGCTTAAACAATACCAACCTCCCGCACTTCACTTTTAGCGCACAAACTAAGCACCATACATTGCACTAAAAACCAGCAACCTTGCAGCTTGGTTATAAAATGTCTAGTATTCTAAAGCCGTACTTATAATTGGTACGAAAAAAGGATTAACAATGTCTCTAAAATACATAACAACAATATCAATCACATTATCATTACTATTATTAACAGCATGCGGCTCTGGGGGAAGTAAAACAAAAGAGGCTGAAAGCATTGAAATACCACAATCAAAAGCGGTTATTAATAACAGTCCCTTAAGTGACTACAAAATAATTATCTATGGTAATAGCCATAGTTCACAGTTAGGGGGCTTATTAGAAATAATTATTACAAACCAGTTACCTAGCACTTCAGTCAAAATAACGACTGTTAGTGGTCGATTTTTAGATGAAATAGTCGCAGTAAATGCGAATGTCGATAAATTAAAAAGTGATAACTGGAGTCATGCAATTTTTCAAGGCCAAAAGTACTCACAATCAGGTTCGACTGACTACCCTACAAGTGCAACTGAGCGATTAATCTCGAACGCAAAAGAGCATAAAATTACACCTATTTTATTTCCAGAGCATCCTCAAAAAGGGGATCCCGCAGAAGCAAAGCTGGTTTACGACCTCCATTTAGCAATCAGTCAAAAACAACCTAGCTGCATAGCGCCTGTTGGCTTTGTATGGAATCGAGTATTAGAAATAATGCCTAGTATAAACCTTCATAGTGCCGACGGTAATCATGCATCCTATGCTGGGAATGTCCTTACAGCGATGACCTTTTATCAAATCATTACCTCGGAATTAACAGACACAATGCCATTTATTCCTGCTATAGATTTAACACAGCAAGAACAAGCTTTATTTGGACAAGTAGTAACAGAAGTACTTGAGTTATATCCGGCATGTGGTGCTAAATAATCTTAAAAAATTTAAAACTAGATTTTAGATTTAGTGATTTCCTGAGGTGCTCAATATCAGTACATTAATACTACGCACATAAGCTGATTAAAAGACACCTCAGGAAAATTCAATTTTCACTTTTTTGCCAAATTATAAATTTAATATCTTGATAAATAATCACCTGCAATTTATTAAAATAACCGCCGTCCTAGCTATACTTATTTGAATATTAAATTTACTATCAAAACGTTGTAACTATTAGCAGGAAAACTAAAGTGCTGTCGCGTTTATATAATTTTATGCCCGGTTTAAATACATTGCTGCACTATGAACGCCAATGGTTTGCTGATGATGTAAGGGCGGCGCTATCAGTAGCGGCAGTGGCTTTACCTGTTGCCATTGCTTACGCACAACTAACCGGTGTTAACGCCGCCGTAGGGTTATACTCTTGCATACTGCCAATGATGCTATATGCACTTTTTGGTACTTCAAAACAATTAATAGTCGGCCCTGATGCCGCAACCTGCGCCGTTATTGCCGCTGTAGTAACACCTCTTGCTGCAGGTGACAGCTTTAAGCATTGGCAACTTGTTGTCACCATGACCGCTATGACCGGCTTTTGGTGCTTTATAGCCAGTAAATTTAAGTTAGGTGTATTAGCTGACTTTTTATCTAAACCTATTTTATTGGGCTTACTAAACGGCGTAGCTATCACTATTATTGTGGGTCAATTTTCTAAAGTATTTGGTTTTACTTTTGATGAGCGCTACTTACTTGAACGCCTCGGTGGTGTGCCCACATACCTAGCGCAAACACATGTTCCCACCTTATTAATGGCTTTGTTTACACTGGCGGTCTATTTTGCCATGAAACGGATAAAGCCCACGTGGCCTGCATCTATGTTTGCTATTGCTTTTGGTGCGCTTTTGGTATGGATTTTTGATTTAAAACAATTTGATATAAAAACCATTGGCACCGTAACTGGCGGGCTTCCCGTTTTTAATACCCCTGTTTTTGATTTAGGGATTATTCGTGAGCTGGTGGTACCCGCACTTAACTTAGCCATCGTGAGCTTTGTTAGTATGATGCTAACTGCCCGCAGCTTTGCTGCTAAAAATGGCTACGACATAGACGCCGATAAAGAATTTAGAGCGTTAGGTATTGCCAATATAGCGTCAGCTCTTTCGCAAGGTTTTGCAGTCAGTGGCGCCGACTCACGCACCGCGGTTAACGATGCAACCGGTGGTAAAACACAGTTAGTATCAATAATTGCAGCAGCTATTATTGCGCTCATAGCTGTATTTTTAACAGCCCCACTTGAATTTATTCCAAGCGCAGCGCTAGGTATTGTACTTATTATTGCCTCTGTACACTTACTCGATTTAAAAGCTGTTTGGCAATTAAAACGAAAAGACAAACAGGCATTTTATCTCGCCTCAGCCACCTTACTTGCGGTGTTATTTATTGGCGTTATACCAGGGATCACACTTGCTGTATTACTAGGGTTATTTCAATTTATTCGCACTGTTATGCGCCCAACAGACAACATATTAGGCGTAGATGTTAACGGTGTAGTAAGAAGTTTAGACGCCACAGATAAAGCAAAAGCAGTGCAAGGCGTGTTTATCTATCGCTTTAATTCACCTTTAACTTACTTTAATGCCAGCTACTTTAAACGCAGATTACTTGAGCAATATGCAAGGCAAAAAGACGACACTCAATGTGTAATAATTGACGCTGTGCCCTGCTTTACTCATTTAGATTTAAGCGTAATGGCCATGCTTGCAGATCTCGACGTTATATTTAAAAAGCGTGATATAAGGCTTGAGCTTGCAGGTAGAAAACGCCAGTTACTTTCGTGGTTTGATATTGCAGGAATGAAGTCAGGAAAAGAAGGTATATATATTCACTCAGACTTATACATCGCCCTAAAAAGAAATAGCGTAAGCCAGCACACACAAGAAGTTAGCTTGTTTGAGTCAGACGAAAATAAAGAACCGCTCACACAGCAATAAATACAATAAGCAGATCAGCTAACTGATCTGCTGTTTAGTATTAATTACTTTTTATACTTTTGGGTAGTTTGAAGGAAAAAACGCTTTTTTAGCGTCTTCATCAAACTCTTTTTTAAAGGCTATATCAGTACCAATTGCGCGTGCACGTGCAACCGCTGGGCGGCTATCAATGCTTTCAAACCAACGCTTAAGATTTGGGTATGGTGCTAAACCCTCTTCACCTAATACAACCGGTGCTTTATCAATCCAACCCCATGCAGATACATCAGCAATGGTATATGTATCACCCACTATAAAGTCACGACCTTCAAGGTGAGTATCAAGTACTTCGTAATGGCGCTGCGCTTCACGTAAATAACGATTAACCGCGTAATCAAGCCCTTCTGGCGCCATGTGTCTAAAGTGAACACTTTGCCCTGAATACGGACCTAAACCCGATGCGATAAACATTAACCACGACAGCATTTCAGCGCGGTCTTCTGGTTTTCCTTCAAGCTTCCCATACTTTTCAGAAAGGTACATTAAAATAGCATTCGAATCGAACACACGCGTTTCACCATCAACAATTGCTGGCGCTTTAGCGTTTGGATTAATTGCTTTAAATTCAGGTGTATGTTGCTCACCTTTTAAAGTATCAAGAGGAACAAGTTCAAACGGTAAGCCTGTTTCTTCTAAAAAGAGCGCAACCTTCATTGGGTTAGGTGTATGGTGAAAATAAAATTTAATCATGTAAAGTTCCTCAATAATTGAGCAACGATTAAAGCACAACTTGAGCGGGTGTTCAAATTAAGTTTTAACTAAGTAAAATACACAGTTAAAACGTGATTTAATTGTGAGTATTTCATTCGTAAATATCACTTATGCCAAGGAAAATATCAGCCTTTGCGAGAAGTAACATGCTTTTAGAAATTTATGATTCACAAGGTGAAGAATTTGCCCACCAGCAGAGCTGCTGAGTTTCAAAATTTACAGATGATGTAAAACTATAGACTGGTTTAATCCTTATTAATTCCGATCTTAATTACTGAGAGTGTTCAGTATGGAAAGATCCTTTTTACTTTCGCTGGTTTTATAAAAACTTCAAAAAATAATAATAGAGTAGCAAAATGCAATGTCTTTTTTTTAGCCGGTTCTACATGTTAAAGTTGTCATTATCACTAAATTACTCTTATAGTGAATCTATATAAATATTGAGCATTACTATGATAAAAGCACAAATACCAGCTGACGAAGAATCTAGATTAAAGGCCCTTTACGAGTATGAAATATTAGATACTGAAGCCGAAAAAGTATTTGATGATTTAACTCAACTTGCTTCTGATATTTGTGAAGCCCCCATATCACTTATAAGCTTAGTTGATCCACAAAGGCAATGGTTTAAATCAAAGTATGGTATCGATGTAGACTCCACTGAAAGAGATATCGCATTTTGCTCTCATACAATACTGCAAGACCAAGTATTTGAAATACAAAACGCTCTACTTGATGAACGTTTTTATGATAACCCTCTAGTAACCAGCGATCCAAACATTCGGTTTTATGCGGGCACACCGCTAGTTACACCTAGTGGCAGCACAATTGGTACATTATGTGTTATCAGCGACCAGCCAAAAAAGCTAACTCAAACACAAATTAACGCACTGAAAATACTTGGCAAAGAAGTTATCGCACAACTTGAGCTCAGGTTAAACAATAGAAAGCTGGCCACTGCATTAAAACAACAACAAACACATAATAAAAATCTTGAAGAATTAAAAAAAGAAGCTGATACAGCTAACACTCTAAAAGGTCGATTTTTAGCAAATATGTCGCATGAGCTAAGAACTCCGCTGCACGGCATTTTAAATTTAGCTGAGTTTGGACTAGCAGAGACTTCAAATATAGAAAAAGATAACGCCTTAAAGAGTATTTTAAGCTCCGCGAATATACTCTCAAATATTGTAAATGATATTTTAGACTTTTCAAAAATTGAAGCGGGTAAATTAAATATTGAGAATATTAACTTTAACCTGAGCGAAGTCATTAACAATGTAATTAATCCACTAATGAAACAAGCCACAGATAAAGGCATAAAATTTATTCCATCTATAGATAAAAATATCGCTACAACCCTAAAAGGCGACCCTGTCAGAGTTTCTCAAATTTTAAATAACTTATGCTCAAATGCGATTAAATTTACACAACAAGGCCAGGTAGAGTTTAAAGTCACTGTAAAGGAGAATCTCTTAAACACGCAAAATATTGTATTTGAAATAATCGATACGGGTATTGGTATTAGTAAAGCTGCACAGCAAAATTTATTTCAAGAGTTTCATCAGGCCGATTCATCTACATCTAGAAAGTACGGGGGCACGGGACTTGGCCTCTCCATTTGCACCAAGCTAAGTGATTTAATGAATGGCAAAATCAACTTCACGAGTAAAGAAGATAAAGGTTCTGTATTTACTTACCAACAAAGCTTTGAAACATCAGAACTCGATGAATTATTAAAACCAAATAAAGAAATAACCGATTTACAAGGGTGCACTATTTTGGTTGCCGAAGACAATAAAGTAAATCAAGTTGTCGTAAGTAAAATGCTACAAGCTCATAATGCGAAAGTAATATTTACCGAAAATGGCAAAGAATGCGTTGATTACTTTTTTGCCAACCATGTTGATTTAATTTTTATGGACATTCAAATGCCAGTGATGGATGGAGTGCAAGCCACTAAGATAATTAGAGAGCAACAAACAGATAAAACAACGCCAATTATTGCCATGACAGCCAACACCATGAAACCAGATATTGAACACTATTTAGATATTGGTATGGATGGCTATTTAACGAAGCCATTTAATAAAGATCATTTAAATAGCTTGCTCAATGTTTATAATCCAAAAAACTCAAATCTCAAAAATTTAGCAGTTAAAGTTAGTAACCCAAACATTACGAGTGAACGTAAGCTAAAACAGATATGCAATGAGCTAAAAAAGTTAATTTCAAATGCCGACAGAGTCAGTCTATGGTTGTTTAATCACGACTATACTGCCATTAATAGCTTAATTTGCCTTGATGAAAAAAATGAGATAGTAAGTAATGCAGTTTTAAAAGCTGAAGACTTTCCTGCATACTTTGACTATATTTTAGAGCATAAAGTATTAGACGCATCAGATGCGAGAAACCACGAAATCACTAAAAACTTAACCAAGGTTTATTTTGAACCATCAAACATTTACTCCTTGCTTGATTACATCTACTTTATTGATAACAAACCGCTAGGTGTTATTTGTTGTGAAAGTGTTGGCTCAAAAATTTCATGGAGCCATGCAGATAAACTGTCACTTATTAAAGTAGCTGATGTAACAACCTTGTTTTTATCCAAACAGTTGAAATCATAGTAGCTGCTTAATATATAAAATGGGAGGAGTGCCTAATTACTTAAACTATTTAACTAAGCGGCACATGCCACCAAGGTTATGCGCGTTTATTGATTTAACAAAAAAATTTTAATGTATATGGGTAACTAAAGCGAAGCGTTGAGTTTACTTTTTAGCTGTGCAATATTAACTGGCTATAAACTAAAAATATAATACTTATAAATTAAAGTAAATAACCGCTTAAATGAAGCACAAGGATCGCTAAACCTATTTACAGGTTTGGTATAAAAACTACAAAGGATGAATATGATTAAGCCATTTTACGCTAGCTGTTTGTTAGCCCTCTCGCTATTAACACCCAGCCTTGTAAAAGCAAACCCGACAGCCTCGCAGTATCAGGAAATTCTTAACGAGAGCCTAGTTGAAAACGAGCCCGGGGTATCGGTAATTATAAGTAAAAATGGCAAAGTACTTTTTAAAGGAGCGCGCGGGCTTGCCAACCTTGAGCATAACATTGCACTTAATGAGCAAAGCGTTTTACGTTTAGGTTCTATTTCAAAACAATTTACTGCAGCTGCAATTATGATGCTGCAAGAGCAAGGTAAGCTAGCGGTTACCGATGATATTCATAAGTATGTTGCAAGCTTTCCTACTGAAGGCAACCTCGTCACAATCGAAAACTTATTAACCCACACCTCAGGCATCGCCAACTACACAGATGACGACGACCTATTCGATAAAGAAATACAAGTACCCACCAGCGTTGACGATGCGTTAGCGAGATTTGCCAAACACCCAATGGTGTTTAAACCCGGCGAAGCGATGGCTTATTCAAATACCGGCTATTCACTGCTTGGTAAAATAATTGAAGTGGCAAGTGGCCAGTCTTACAAAGACTTTATTGAACAACACATATTTAAAAAGCTAAAAATGAACCAGAGTAGTTATGAAGGGCAAGAAATTGTTGCCCATCGCGCATCTGGCTATGAGCAAACAGGGCAAGGATTTATCAACACCAGCTACATTAATATGGATTGGCCATATGCCGCAGGTGCGCTTATATCTACTCCAACTGACTTAAACATTTGGTTTAGTGCCCTATCGTCTGGCAAGCTCATTAGTAAAGCAAGTTATGAGAAGATGGTAAGCCCTTTTAAACTCAATGACGGCAGCTTTTCATCCTATGGTTACGGATTAATTATTAAGCCTTTGAATGAATACACCGTAATTAAACACACTGGCGGAATAAATGGCTTTTTAGCACATGCACGCTATATTCCAGAGCAAAAGCTATATGTTGCAGTACTGGCTAATTCAAACCACATAAACCCTATTTTTATCAACGAAAAACTCACAGCCAAAGCACTGGGTATTGCGCTCCCCGAGTTTAAAAAAGCAGATGTAACAGCGCAGCAGTTAGCGCCCGTATTGGGTGATTACCGTATTGATAAAAACACCTTACGCAGCCTAATTTTTGAAAATGACGTTTTGTATTCTAAGCGCACCGGTGGCGATAAAACAAAACTTATTACGATGTCTAAAAATAGCTTTTACTATCCTAATTCAAACAATTACTTAGTAATAGAAAAAGACAGCCAAGGCCAATTAGTAATGAAGTATTTTAGTGGATTATCAACAACGCCCACTGAGGCGATTAAAATTTAGCGACAAGTTTGAGCGAGGCACAAAATGCTTCGCTCTTGCTAAATAGCTCTCTCTAAAGCTACTTGGATTTACTAAGCATCGCTTTTAAATCGGCAAATGGAGAATGCGTTGCAGCCTCAACTTTTCGCTCTGTAGTCGACCCGCCATACATAATATGTTCGTGGTATTTATTGTGCTCATTGTCGTGGCAATAAATACACAATAACTCCCAGTTACTGCCATCCTCTGGATTATTACTATGGTTATGATCTATATGATGCACCGTTAACTCTCGTAAATTAGAGTACTCAAACTCACGGGCACAACGCCCGCATACCCAAGGGTATAATCTTAAGGCTTTAATTCGGTAACCTTCCTCTTGCTTCACATAAGCCTGAGGTACTGCGTTATTCTTACTCATAGTATTCCTGGTAAATTTACTATTTCGGTGATCAATACTAAAAAAACTTAATTACTGACAAATCACCAAAAGAAGTATCTATATGCCGGCCTGTTTGCTCCCACGCACGTAGTACGACCATAATTTTTTTATTGTCGGAAGTCCAAGAAATTCCACCGCCGTATGCTTCAACTTTTTCGGCGCCCGAATCTTTTAACCCCAGCCCAGGGTTTGTGTTTTGAATATGCCCTTTACCTACTTTGTATTCAGCAAATACGTGAACATTATGCGGTAACGAAAATGATAAAAGCGAGCCAATACTCGCCCCATACGAATTAGAAATTAACTTAGTGACCTGTGGTGCAGACGAATTTAAAAAATCAGCCTGAAACACAATATTATCTTTATTCTCAAGAGATACATGCTTGAAAGACCAAGCGCCAACAATACTTAACGACATATCAAATTTGTTACTTAGCTTTGGCCTATTAAGAAAAAAATGCTCAAACAAAGACGCTTTATTATTGAAGGTATAAAAGTTGTGTTGGCCAGATAGCTCAAACTTGGTTGAACGTGTATTTTGCGAGAAAATTTGATCAGTTTGATTGCTGCTTAAATTGCTAGCCGTGCTTTGCAGCCCTTCAAGCGTTTGATAGTTAAATGTGATTTTAGAATTTTTAAATTTTCTATACGAAAGCAGTATATCCTGTGTTTTTGTTTCAACATCATCTTCAAAAATATCGGCTGAGTAGCCAATTTCAATGTCGTTAATATCAAAAAACACACCCACACGCTGGTTATTTATGGGCTCTAACGAAAACAGTGTTTTTTGATTACTCCCCGCCAAGTCGTCGTATATTAACGCATGGCTAGTATTTGGGTTTGAAATAGTTGTGCGTACCGATTTTAAGTCGAAGTCAAAAGCTAATACAGAACCAGATAGAAATGCCGATAAAACGGCAAAGCCCACAATAACTAAATAATTGCGATTCATTAAAAACACTCAAAGATTAATTTGTATTAGAGTAGCGTTTTTTTCACCTTAACTTATCACAAAAGATTAACAATTTATGAAAACTTTAAATAAAGTTCTTTATCTAACTTTTTTAAGTGCTTTCAAGACTAAACTCATTCACATGCTTAACCAGCTCCGGAAAAAACGTTAAAAACACGTTTTCTAATTCATTGTAGTTACGCTTTATATCATCAGCCGCGCCCGCAAAAGTGTTCGTAAAACGAATGCGTTTGGCTATGTTATCGAGCGCAAGCCCTACTCCCTCAACGGTTTCGTACTCTTTAAACCAATCGTTTTTAGTCATACTTGTTACAACATGCTGCATACGCGGTGGCATAACAGGTATACGGTTATTTAAAAGCTGATAGCTGGTGTACTTAAAATCACTTAAAGGTTGCTTGCTAAATCGTTGCCAATGCACAATTAAAAAGTGATCAAACACCACATCAATAGCCACACCAGCAAAGCGTTTACGCTCGGGTGAAAAGTATTGTTTAGCGTGTTTAACTTCGCGGTGAGAGTCGGTAAATTTATCAACTAAATAATGGTTATCGAGGCCATTTTTAACTGAGTTTGGTAAGTGCTTTACATGTCTTTTTCCACCAAAGTCACCCAACAGGTTCCCAAAGTGAGAATCGGCTGTGGGCTGCGCTAAATAAAGATGAGCTAAATAATTCAAAGTGTTCTCTGATTGGCTAATACAAATAAATAATAACGCAAATTTAAACCAAACTCACATTCGTGTTTAAAGCAGTACTTATGGTTTTGCTTACCAGTTTTTACTCAAACAGACTGCAAAGTATTGTATAAACATCGCAACTATAAAACGAGTATATAAAAAGCCGCTATATCAGCTATGGCGGCTTTTTAATGCTTAAGCTTTGTTGTTAGTTTAGTTACTCGACTTTACCCAATTTCCATTATCATTTTTGCTATAACTATTTTTAACCGCCGACCAAGCTGCTTTGTGCGCTGTTGTTTCGCGGTCATCATCGTTTTTTCTATCGCTAGGGTCCTTATAGGTATCCCACGCACTATTAAACGCCTCTTGATATATCTCTTGAGCATGTTTAGGTAAGTTACTTTTTACCGACTCAGGTAATTCATCACGATTTTTATATGGCATAACTTGCTCCTTTTATTTACTCAATTACGCCACAAGCAACACGTTTGCCACCGCCACCTAATGGCTTTGGCTTATCTGCATAGTTATCACTTCCTTCGTGAATCATTACTGCGTGTTGTTTAAGTTTTTCAAGCGTGAGCCTTGGCGCTAAAACAGGCGATTTAGCTTGACCACTTTCATTTACATACAACGCCGGTAAATCGCCTAAATGGCCATCCCCCCAAGGAGCATCATGATGCTCGCTAGCTTTTGGATCGAAATGCCCACCAGCGGCGCCCCCCGGCACAACTTTATCGCCTTTTTTCTTGGGTTCACAACTTGCAAATTGGTGAACATGAAAACCATGCTGCCCCGGTGTTAAACCTTTTAAACTTGGTGTAAAAACAACACCGTTATCATTTTCTGTTAGTGTAATAGTACCTAGTGATTGCCCTTGACCTGACTTAGTTACTTGGTGCATTTGAACTTTTACATTAGCCAGTGCGCTATTTTGTAGTAACACACCGGTAAGTAGTATCGCAAAAGCTGGTTTTAAAACACGGGTTGAAGGTCTTTTAGCGTTTGAATCAAACTGCAAACAATTCATCATCATCTCCTCGTTAGTATCAAATTAATAAAGCAATAACGCTAAATTAAGCGACTATTAAACAAGTAGTTTCAATGTATATACCAGCCCTACGCGTAAACATGATTTTATGTATTATTTATTTTTAATTTATTGATTAAAAAGTAAATTTATAGTTTTTATTACGTTTAAATAAATAGCTAATTAATTAAAAAAACTGACTTTCACCCAAAAGTTAAGCAAAAACCAAGGCATATTTACAAACAGAATGGCAACTTTACAAAACTCATAAAAGAAGACTACCAACGCTCCAGTCCAAAAAGACAAGCCAAGTTAAAAAGTAGCTATTAAAAAGGCCGTTATTATATAGGCGGTAGTCTCGAGAGTTGGTGTTGTTAGGGAGGCCTTACGACATGTAATAAAAAGCGCCTATCTAAATAAGTCTTTTCTATAATCAAAGCATGTTTAAAACCAATTTACTTATATATGGAGTTTATTTAATGACAAAAAATTACGTTAATATTTATAATTGCTCCGCCGTTAAAAACGAAAAAAAGGTGAAACTAAGTTTCACCTTTTTAATTAATTTTGAAACTAATTAGTTAGCATTAAGCCGTAGAAACGTTACTTGCGCCTGCATTGTTAAGTATTTCTTCAATAGCGTTTTTGTTGTCACTATCGTACTTAACACCAATTAATATAGAGCCCTTTTCAATGGCATCTTCATAATACTTAATTTCGTGCTCAGGAATAAATGCACCAATTGCAGCACCTAAAGTACCACCTACTGCGGCGCCTGCGCCACCAGCAGCAAATGCTGCGACTAATGGTCCGGCAACTAATAAGCCCGTACCACCTGTTGCTACAGTACCTACTGCAGTAAAACCGCCAATAATTGCAGCAAGAATACCACCTGAAGCCGCGCCTACAAGGCCACCTTCAGCGGCTTTTGTACCTTCGTCTACAGCAAAATCTTCCTTTGCGTATGAGTCGTTGGCTACAATGCTTATGTCAGCTTCATTAATACCTAAAGCTTCTAATCTATAAATTGCGAGTGTTGCTTGTGATGCACTTTCGAATAACCCAGTAATAACGGTACTCATAATAACTCCTTTATTTTATTTAAGAAAATACACTTACTACAAAGCAAAACCCGAACCAAAAATTTAACTATTAAAAATCAGTGCCTTACATAAATTATTGTATCAATTTACTTATTTAAAAGGTAAAAGTTGCTAAGCTTTGTAAAAAACTCATACCTAATATAAGAAAACTTACTAGTAAGCAGTACGCAGCTTTAACATAAAATAAATTATTACTTACTCCACGTAATTTCAGCTAATTGGTTGGTCGCTGTTTGATGAATGATCAACCCATTATTCCCCATGCGCATATGCCTAATTAAGCCAGAGTAGACTCCTTCTTTACTCGGAATTTGCCAGCTTTGCATGGTTTCGGTATTAAGGTCGAACCTTACTAAGGTTTCAGGGCGTTTAGCTGACTCGTTAAACCAAATGGCGTTATCTGCATATTCAATTGCATACGGGTGGCTGTTTTCACCACTGGGATTATCCCACTGCGTTATTTTACCGTTTTTGGGGTTATAGCGGCCAAGTTTACCCATACCAGAGTTAACATAAAAAACCATATCGTCAGGTGTAATGGCTAATCGCCTAGTATGCGTTTTAGCGCCTGGGAGTTTAATCTCACTAAGCTCCATGGTATTTTTATCAACTTTAACCAAACAGTTACTACCATTACACGACACCCACGGCGTGCCTTTTGAATCGAGCTTAATACCATATGGGCGTGAGCCTTTAGTGGGTAAAGTAGCCAATTGAATATCGCCAGTTGTAGGGTCTAGCTTGCCAATCATATTGCTATGCTGGAGGGTAAACCAAAATATTCCGGCTTCATCAAATACACCAGTATGCGGGTCGCGGGCATTTTTATTTGGCATTTTAAACACTTTAAATTTTTCGGTTTTTAAGTCTAAATATCCAACCGTGCCATTTTTATTGCCTAAAAACCAAGGGGTTTGATTTTTATCAAGCGACACACTGTGCGCATAGGTGCCACTTGGCAGTGTGTACTCTTTCATATCGCCGGTTTGAGGGTCTAACCTGCCTAAAATATTACCCCACTGGCCAACCCACCAAATAATGCCATTTTTGCCTTGCACCGGATCGCGAGCCCGTTGCCCAAGCGTTGGCACTTGCCAGTACTTAAAATTGAGCTTTAAATCGCCCGTAACAACCTTAGACTCGCGCTTAGTGTTAACAGGATAATGCTCAGCTAAATAAGCACTTATATCTTTATTAAGCGCGGTATCTGCGCCCGCATCAACCATATAGCTTATTAATGTTTGCCAGTCCTGCTGGCTATAACCCGCGCTGCGCTCAAGGTTAGTTAAACTATGGCAACTAGCACAAAGCTGCTCAACTACTGGCCCCTTATCGTTGCTCAGCACTAGTAGCGGTGCAAACAAAGTGCCCGACACAGCCATTACCAAAACGTATTTATTAAATAAAAATCGATTTTTACTCATAACGCCCTCCCTTGTTTTTTAATATTAAAGCATAGGGTGAAAGTGTTTACTATCTGTACAGCAATGAGTGCGATAAGCCGGCTAGAAGGTGAGTTAAATTGCAGAGTTAATATCTAAAAAGAAGATTTTGAGCAGAGTTGCGCTCGCTCTACAATGGTTATTTAGCTTGTGTACAAATGTGGTGAAAGTGTGATGTGAGTGTGGTTTTAAACGACTAATTTGCATAAAACAAGAACGCCCTAATTTAAAAGCGCCTCAGCCTATCGGTACATAAATTGCTGTTATTAATATTCTTACTTAAAGAGTTATACATAAATAACGCTGCCGTTATTTATAAAAAGGAGAACATTATGAGTAATAAACAACTAATTACGACAATAGGTATAGGTCTCGCCGCTGCATCTGCAGGTATGTTAACAAGGAAAACTTTACAAAAATCGTGGGAAAAGGTTACCAACGAACCAGCTCCAAAAGATAGACCAAGCGAAGAAACAGATCTTAAAGAGGCCGTTACATGGGCAGTAGTCTCAGGTATTGGTGCTGGTGTTGCAAGAATGGCCGTACGCTACGTACTAGACAAGCGCCGATCCAAATAAACCTTCCCTATTAATACCTCTTATAAGTATTAAGCGTAATACGGTAAGGCTCTAAAGGCGGCTTGCGACAACCACTCCCCAGTTGTCGCAAGCAACTTGGCAAAAGCCTAGGTTAAGGTTACTTAACTATTGAGTTAAAAAATGGATTAATACCCAAATCGGGGTTCAGTGATGAAACTTAAAAAGTCAGATGGCGCGGCTGCGCCACTTATCCGACCTACATAGATTGAAAAACTGGAGGTGCCTTGCAACATGACCCTTTATTTTAAGCAAATACACTCTATTGGACATTAACTCCCTTTCAAAGTTGTTGCCTGCCTACAAGCTTGCGTATAATGCCCATATTCCGGCTGCATTTTTTAGCCGCTTACTTGGATTTTAATAATGAAAAAACTCTCTGCAGTGCAAATAAAACAGCAAGCGCTTGTACTTAATACTGCTGAAAAATTAGAAGAGCAAGGCCGCGCTGAGCTCCCTGGTATGTTGCAATGCTGGTTTGATGTGGAATATCACTTATTTCCAAGTTCACTACTGCTGTGTTTTCAGTTTGAAAACGAGCAAGCCTTAGCAGCCGCAGAGCCTGATTTATTAAAATGGCAAAAACGCTTAAGCGGCGCAATGCTTAAAAAAGGCGTGATTTTAAAAGATATGCGTAAACATTTAGTGTTTACCTTAAAAGGGCCTGATGATTAATAGAGGGTTTTAAAGGACTATAAAGCCTTTCGCTCGTATCGTCGAAGCGCATAAAACCATAATGAAAAGCCGTTGCATTGCTGTAACGGCTTTTTACTTTTATTAGAACTTAAAGTAGAACCTATAAAGATCAATTTTTGACTCAGGGATTTTTATTAGCCGATGATACTAATTGGCCGTTAAACAATACTAATGCACGGCAAAAGCAAATTTCAGTCGATTCAACGTTAATCGGTTGCCCTAAGTTAGTAATAATAGGATAGTAAATTACACATAAAACAATAGCTTTATCTTAGGAGTATTATGATCAAAGTATTATTAGCGACCAGCTTAATTGCCTCTTCATTCGCTGCTTTAAGTAATCCTTTAACTGTTGAAGAACAGCGTATCAACAAAGCCCAATCAGCAATGCCAAATGTTTTAAAAGCATTTACCCCACAAGTATCAAGTTTTGAGCAACAATTTAAAGAATTAAACGACTTTAAAAGTGCAAAAGCATTAGTACAAAGCTTTAGCTTTGAACTGTGGGAAAACGCCAAACAACGCATAATAAAAACCAGTAACTACGACGACCGAGAGCTCTACTGGGCACGCCTGCTTTCAAGCAAAGTAATACGCACAACGTCACCTAAATTTTCAATTACGCAGGCTCAACTAAATACTTTACTAACCCTACTTGAAGAAGGCAGCAGAGGACGTACCGATCTTGCTTTTTCATCAGGCAGTACTAAAAAAATATTACTAACGGGCTTTGACCCATTTTTACTCGATAAAAACATAAACCAAAGTAACCCCTCAGGTGTTGCGGCGTTATTACTCGACGGCCAAGTTATTAATTACAACGGCATCAACGCAGAAATTAACACCGTTATGGTGCCTGTACGCTACGAAGACTTTGATCAAGGTATAATAGAGTCGCTACTTGCCCCCTACTACGCACTTAATAATGTAGACATGGTAGTAACCGTAAGTATGGGCAGAACAGAATTTGATTTAGAGCACTTCCCGGGTAAACGTCGCAGTGTAACTGCCCCCGATAATGCCAATATTGTGTATGGTGGAACGCAAACAAGCCCAGTGATACCAAAACTCAATGGCCGACCGCTCCCAGGCAACGAGTTTGTAAAATTTAGCTTGCCTGTAACTTACATGCAACAAGCCAAAGGCCCTTATAAAGTTATCGACAATCATGAAGTCACCACGCTTGAAAAAACCTATAAAGCGAGTTCGTACGGCGAGCTTAAAAATAGTATTGCGGTTAATGGCGGCGGCGGTGGTTACTTGTCTAACGAAATATCGTACCGAAGTATTCGCCTGCGCGATGCGCTTAATTCAAGTATACCTACAGGGCATATTCATACCCCACGTATACAACAATTCGAACCTGAAACAGAAGCTAAAATAGTAAAACAGATAAAGGCAATGCTAGCGCAAAGCTTAGTCGCGCTATAGTTTATAACAACTAGTTTAAGCGCATAAAAAAGGGCAATAATATTGCCCTTTTTTTTCTCATGCACTCTCCCACGGTTAATCACATGGTAAACGCATTCTTAAACTCTACTCGTCGTGGTCTCGACAGAGTAATTAACTCTATGAACAATAAACTAAAAAGCTAGGTATTTGATGTGTAGTCAAAATTTGGCGCCTTTGGTTCCACTAGAAAGTCGACTTGCTGCACAAATGTTATGGGGCTTTGGGGATCTGCATGAAAGCTAAATCCTTTTACCATACTATAGAAATAATTAACCCCTCGCAGGGCGCTGAGCTTACGGGTAGCGGGAGGGGTGTTGTTACGGGTAATTATAGGGCTTAAAAGTATAACTTCAAGGCATTTGTTGTTTGGGCCGATATTGGCACTAAACGATGAGTGAGGCGAAAGCAGAGGTGCATATTGATACAAATCAACGTGATTACTACTTGGCCTTTTCGAATAAAGAGTTCAAGAAAACACAGCTGTCTGCTTAACCGTAACTTTCTAATGGGTGACCTCTTTAGTTTTCTTGGTTTCTGTTAATATGGACTAAACAATTATTACTTAATTAGTGGAGTAGTCATTGAAGAATGGTACAGTACAAGTCGCTGAGCAAACTAAAAATGTTAGATGAATAATTTAAGCAGCTTTTTAGAATCATTTATCAAGGTTGTATTTTTCAGATTGGCACATAAAATGATAAGATTTATTAGAAAAGTATCGATTTAGAAATAATCAGGGTTTTGACCATGAAAAATACGGATGATGAAATTGAATTTGAAGGTCAAGATGAACTTGAGTTGACTTTCCCCCCTCATCAAATGGGTACAGATACCCAAGTTAGGATAGCAAAAGAACAATCAAGTATTTTCGAGATTCTTCGGAGAGAAGAGCGAGGCGATTTAGTACTTGCTCCTGACTTTCAACGTGAAAATGTTTGGGATAAAAAGCATAAGTCTGAGTTAATAGAGTCTATATTGATGGGTATTCCGATCCCTTTGATTTACCTGTTCGAAAATGAAGATGGCATACGACAAATTATTGATGGTAAGCAACGCATTACATCTTTGAAAGGATTTTTAAATAATGAGTTTACTCTTTCAAACTTGTCTATGTTACCTCATTTAAAAGGTCTTAAATTTAAAGATATTTCTCCATTACTACAGGCAAAGATTGAAGATTATCAACTTCATTCTTATGTTATTCAGCCGCCGACGCCTGAATCAGTAAAATTTAATATTTTTGAGCGAGTTAATCGTGGAGGCGTTAATTTAAATAAACAGGAAATGCGACATGCGCTTTATCAAGGTAAGGCAACAAAACTTATTGAAGACTTAGCTGAAAGTCTTGACTTTAAAAATTCCACTGGTGGTGGAGTTAAATCGAATAGGATGCGCGATAGATATTTAGTATTGAGGTTTGTTGCTTTTTACTTATTAACTACAAACCAACTCCAAAATATTCAATATAGATCTGATGTGGATTCCTTTTTAGCTTCTGTAATGAAGTTTCTCAATACAAGAGCTAATGATGCATTAATTGAACATGCAAAAGCTGCTTGTCTATTTGGGATGAGAAATGTGTATCTAATATTAGGTGATGATGCTTTTCGCTTTACTCCTAAAAATGGTGGAAATAGAAGACCTGTAAATATGGGGCTTTTCGAAATGATAGTCTTTGCTTTTTGCTATATTGATCCAAATAAAATAGCTTTTGAAAAAGCTGAAGAGCTTGTTGAGAAATATAAAATCAAAGTGGATGATGATGAACTTTTTTCTGGTTCGATAGATACCAGTGAACATGTGAAAATACGTTTTGATATTGCCCAACAAATGTCACAAGAGTTAAATAATGCTAAATAAACTAGAGATCTTTAATTTAAAAAGTATAGACAAAGCTTCTTTAAAGTTAGCACCGTTAACTATATTAACGGGAGCTAACTCGTCTGGTAAATCGACTGTTATTCAAGCAATAATGTTATTGATAAAGCATAGTTCTATTAACAACCAATATAGCATGGAAGAATTAGTGCGCTATTTAGATGAATTTAGTTCTATTCGGAATAAAAAACAAAATGCAAAAGAAGTATTCATTGAAGCAATAGACAATAATAAAGAGAGCCATACTGTTAGCATTACTATTAATGGTGTTAAAGTTAACAGTAGCCTAAGTTATCTGTATGAAAATAAGCGAGAGCAAGATAACCCCGAACTATTGTATTTAAATGCGAACAGGATTGGTGCTCAAGATTTAGTACCTATTTCTGAAAGGAAAGTGGGCATTTTAGGTGAGTTTCTATTTTCTACTTTTGAAAAAATGAAAAGGCAAACACTACCTGCTGAATTAGTACATTTTGAAGGTTCAAAGACAATAGCTTATCAGTTAAGTCAATGGCTTAGTTTTATTACGTGTACCCCTTCTGAATTAGTTACAGAAAAGGTAAGCGATCAAGTCAAAGTGGCATTTAAAGTTGAGGATCTTGATAGTAATATTTCTCCCTTTAATTTGGGTGCAGGAATGAGTTATGTTAGTAAAGTCTTAATCATTTGTTTGATAGCAAAAAAAGGGGATTTAATTTTATTAGAAAACCCTGAGATTCAGCTTCACCCGAAAACTCAAGCTTTGCTTGGTGTATTTCTTTCATTTATTGCGAGCAAAGGAATACAACTAATTGTAGAAACACATTGTGAACACTTAATTAATCGTATCGCTTATGAAATTTACGAAGATAGAATCAATACAAATGATGTAGTTATTCACTATAAATCTAGTGTTTCAGAATCATTTTTAACCTTGTTTATTGATGAAAATGGTAAGTTTAATGATATAAATGGCAATGTAATTGGTTTTCCATCTGGATTTTTTGATGCAACCCTCAATGAATTAATGGATATGAGGTAATTCCTGTGTCTAATGGAAAAATGGTCTTGAGTACATCGCTTTTAATAGCATATGAAAACAGAGAAAAGCATCAAAAAAAATACAAAAAACTAATGCAAAAGATAAGCTTACCTTATTTAACAAATCATAAGCAAATGATTGAAGCTAAAGACAAAGGATTAGATATTGTTGATTATGAACGACTGCTTTCTCAATTGGCTAATAGAAGTGATGCTTCACATGAGATTGAACAGCTAGCAACTTTATCTAGCTATAAAGTTATTCTAACGGACGAGGAAAATCCTCAACTTCCATTCGTTAATTATAAAGAAGGTTTGATCGATAAAACTGTATCAGTACATTTAAAACCTGAAGATGATCGAACTTTTTTACTAAATTATTTACGATTAATTTGTTCTAATGCGACCAAAGTAGTCGTTTGTGACAATTATTTGGCAAGCAATTGGGTTAATACGAAAGCACTATTTCTAAGTATTTTACCAAGACAAGCTTTAACAATCGAATATGTCGATACTCCAGATGATATCCAAGCAATTAAAAATAGCCTAAAAATAACGCCTCAGTTTGTTTCAAATATTTACAATAATTGGACAGTACAGGTAAATACTGAATACTCTGGATTTCATGACCGTTATCTAAAAGTTTATTCACCAGAAAGTAATATTGAAATTATGCTTTCGAGTGGTTTTGACCATTTATGGAAAAATAATCCCAAAGAGATAACTTGCGTGTTTCGAGAAATATAAAACAACTGGAAAATAAAAATGGTTTACCTACTTGAAAACTCCACTCAACTAGGCAGCTGAATCAATGAAAAGGTCAGGTCTTGTTTCTTGCCAAGACCAAACACCAACCTCACGTTTAACACCCTTCCCCGTCATCACGCCCTGAAAATAAGCGATTGATGAGTAATGCATTTCATGGATGAAATGAAAGCCATGCTTGAACATGGATGTGCTTTCATGGCGTTTACGCTCACATCAATTAATTATTTGAAGAAAATAGCGTGATGCTCGGGTGCGCTGAGAGTGTCCAGAGAGGGACCAGCGGCAGCCCCTCTTTGGCTGCCGTCGCCAGCGCGACAAAACCTTGAATAAGGTTTCTAATTTCTAGAAGCGTGAAACGCATTCGCGTTATCGGTGATGATAACCTCAAGCACCTATTTAAATACTTATTCGGGCTATCGCCCGCGCGTCAGCAAGCTAAACGCCTACAACTAATAACATATACTCTTGGCTTTTGAGCGAGTAAGTATATTTGTGATTTGTTGGGTTTCGTTGCACTCTACCTAGCCTATGCAATTTGTGTTGTAAGGCGAAAGTTAAGTGCTTTCATCACTTTAAAAATCGTTTCCCAACGTGGCTTGGTTTTACCGTTAACTGCTTTATATAAGCTTTCACGGTTTAACCCCGTTGCTTTAGCAATATCACTCACGCCATGCTTTTTAACTAATAAGCCCAGTGCTTCAATAAAGGTATTTGGATCATCATCAGCTAAACACTCTTCTAAAAATGTATTAATTTCTTGCTGTGTTTCCATATAGTCAAACGGGTTAAAATCTGATGTTTGTAGCGCCATAATAATTACTCCAATTCTCTTAAAAGGGCTTTTGCTTTGGTAATGTCTTTACCTTGTGTGCCTTTGTGTCCACCATTGAGTAGTAAAATAACTTCACCGCCTCTAATTACGTAATAAACACGATAGCCTTTCCCTACGAAAATTCGCATTTCAGATATGCCACCACCAACAGATTCACTATCGCCAAAGTTTCCATTTATGGCACGTGTAATACGTTTAGCTATTGCCATAAAAGCTTGACGATCTTTGAGCTTTTTAAGCCATTTATCGAACTCGTTGGTTTTCTTAATACGATATTTCATAAAACCATTGTAGCCCAAAGGCTACGTGCGTGCAATTTTATTTAAGTGATACCGAATTTTGATTTAACAATCAACGCGTCAGCAAGCTAAACGCCTACAATAAATAACATATACTCTTGGCTTTTGAGCGAGTAAGTATATTTGTGATTCGTTGGGTTTCGTTTCACTCTACCCAACCTACGCCCATATTATTTATGGCGAATCACCACACACAAAAAAGCCGTTGCATTACTGCAACGGCTTTTATAATTTTGATAAATTCCCAAACTATAATGGAACTTACTACCCATTAAAGTTCAAAAATTAGTCTCTGCTCTTAGTCGCGATAAGTCTCAACCGCAGGGCATGAACACACCAAGTTACGGTCGCCGTATACGTCGTCTATACGTGTAACGGTTGGCCAAAACTTGTTTTTAGCCACTGCAGGCACTGGGAATGCAGCGTAAAAACGGTCGTATGCGCGGTCCCATTCGTTACCTAACACGTCGCCTTGTGTATGCGGTGCAAACACTAGCGGGTTGTTTTCGATTGACCATTCGCCAGAGATTACTTTTTCGATTTCGCCTTTAATTGACACCATTGCTTCGATAAAGCGGTCAATCTCACCTTTTGATTCAGACTCAGTTGGCTCAATCATTAATGTGCCAGCTACTGGGAACGACATAGTTGGTGAATGGAAGCCGTAATCTTGCAAGCGCTTAGCTACGTCCATTTCAGTAATGCCTGATTGCTCTTTAAGCGGGCGTAAGTCAACAATACATTCGTGAGCAACACGGTTGTTACGACCACGGTATAAAATTGGGAAGTGCTTGCTTAGCTCATGCGTTAAGTAGTTAGCATTAACGATTGCCATTTCAGTGGCTTGCTTTAAGCCCTCTGAACCCATCATGGTGATGTAAGCCCATGAAATAGGTAAAATAGCGGCTGAGCCGTAAGGCGCTGCCGATACCGCACCATTACCAATGTTAGTACCTGGTACGTTGATTACGCTATGGTTTGGCATAAATGGCGCAAGGTGCGATTTAACACCAATTGGGCCAACACCTGGACCACCGCCACCGTGTGGAATACAAAATGTTTTATGCAAGTTTAAGTGCGATACGTCTGAGCCAATAAAGCCTGGGCTTGTTACGCCAACTTGCGCGTTCATGTTTGCGCCGTCCATGTAAACTTGGCCGCCGTGCTCATGAATAATGTCACAAATTTCGCGAATTGTTTCTTCGTATACACCGTGCGTAGACGGGTATGTGATCATGATGCACGATAAGTTTTCAGCAACCTCTTCAGCTTTCGCTTTAAGGTCAACCATGTCTACGTTACCGTTTTTGTCGCAGTTAACTACTACAATTTTCATGCTTGCCATTTGCGCTGATGCAGGGTTAGTACCGTGCGCAGAGCTTGGGATTAAACATACATTACGGTGTGCATCGCCGCGTGACTCGTGGTATTTACGAATCGCGATTAAGCCTGCGTATTCACCTTGTGCACCAGAGTTTGGCTGTAGTGATACTGCATCGTAACCGGTAATGTTTACTAGCCAGTCGTGTAGCTCGCCAATCATTATTTGGTAACCTTCTGCTTGATCTAGCGGGCAGAATGGGTGAAGGTTTGCAAACTCAGGCCACGTAATTGGGATCATCTCTGCGGTCGCGTTTAGTTTCATGGTACATGAGCCTAACGAGATCATTGAGTGATTAAGCGATAAGTCTTTGCTTTCTAGTCGCTTAATGTAGCGAAGCATGTCTGTTTCGCTGTGGTAGCTGTTAAAGTTTGGATGCGTTAGTACTTCGTCATCACGTACTAAACTTGCAGGAATTGACTCGCTGCCATTTGCTTCAACGTCGGCTGCAATAGCGTCAACACTTAGGCCATGGCCTTCGCCTAAAATAATATCGAATAACTCAGCTACATCGGCGCGTGTTGTTGTCTCTGATACCGAAATTGAGTACTCGCCTTCGTGGTTTGTTGCAAAGTTTACGCCTTTTGCAATTGCACGCGCTATTACGTCGTCTTTGCTATCGCTTACTACTGTTAGCGTATCAAACCAAGTGCTGTGCTTAAGTGCGATGCCTTTAGCTTTAAGACCACTTGCTAAAATATCAGCAAAGCGATGTATACGCTGCGCGATAGTTTTTAAGCCTTGTGGGCCGTGGTATACCGCGTAAAACGCTGCCATGTTGGCAAGTAATACTTGCGCTGTACAAATGTTTGAGTTGGCTTTGTCGCGGCGAATGTGTTGTTCGCGCGTTTGCATTGCCATACGTAGTGCGTCGTTACCTAAACGGTCTTTAGATACACCAATAATGCGACCTGGTAATGAACGTTTGTATGCGTCACGTGTTGCAAAAAATGCAGCGTGTGGGCCGCCGTAACCCATAGGTACGCCAAAACGTTGAGCCGAACCAAGTACTACGTCTGCGCCTAGTTTACCCGGTGCTTTTAATAGTAATAAACTCATTATGTCGGCAGCAACACAGGCAATGGCCTTTTTGCTTTGTACGCCAGCAATTAGGTCAGTTATATCTACCACTTCGCCTGATGTAGTTGGGTATTGGAACAATGCGCCAAAAATGTCGTGGTTTACGGCATCTTCTGCTTTACCTACAATTATTTCAAAACCAAACTGCTCGGCACGCGTTGTTACTACGTCGATTGTTTGTGTGTGTACGTCGTCGGCAATAAAAAAGGCATTGGCTTTTTTAGCTTTTGATACGCGTTTTGCAAGGCCCATAGCCTCTGCAGCCGCTGTTGATTCGTCAAGTAGTGATGCACTTGCTAAATCAAGACCAGTTAAATCTAGGGTCATAGTCTGGAAGTTTAATAATGATTCTAAACGCCCTTGAGCAATCTCTGGCTGATACGGTGTGTACGCTGTATACCAACCTGGATTTTCTAGTACGTTACGTAAAATTACGTGCGGTACGTTAGTTGGGTGGTAGCCTTGGCCAATGTACGATTTGAAAACTTTATTTTTGCTTGCTACTGATTTTAAGTAGCTTAGTGTTTCAACTTCAGTACGGCTTTGTCCAACTGTTAACGGTTGCTCTAGACGAATGCTAGCCGGTACAGTTTGGTCAATGAGCTCTTGCACACTCGATACTTCTAAAGCACTTAGCATATCGCTTACTTGTGCTGGGCTTGGCCCAATATGGCGGCGAATAAAATCTTGCTTTTGCTCTAGTTCTTCAAGAGATTTGGCGTTTGACATGTGTCCAGATTCCTATGATCCAAAAAATGTGGCTACTGCTGATGGGTAAACAGCAATAACTTAAAATTCTTATAATTTAACAGCTTACTTTGTATGGAAAAGTTAACTGTAAAATCATAAAAGCCCCGATATCTAAATAAAACACGCGGGGCTTTTAGTTATCTACAAAGAATAATTATTCTTCGTCGATAGTGTGCGAGTAACCTTCAGCGTCTAATAAGTTGTCTAGCTCAGACTCGTCAGATGCTTTAATACGGAATAACCAACCGTCACCGTAAGCGTCGTTGTTTACTGTTTCTGGTGAGTCTTCAAGTTCTTCGTTAATAGCAACAATTTCGCCACTGATAGGTGCGTAAATGTCTGATGCTGCTTTAACTGACTCTGCTACTGCACAGTCTTCGCCAGCGTCTACTTCGTCGCCAACTTCTGGTAATTCAACAAATACCATGTCGCCAAGAAGCTCTTGCGCATGCTCAGAAATACCAACAGTAAATGTACCGTCGCCTTCACTGCGAACCCACTCGTGTGAAGGTGCGTATTTTAACTCGCTAGGAATGTTGCTCATTTTATTTGTCCTTTGGTTTATATTGGGAGGATACCAATCACTGTAATTACACTGATTGATATAACCAAATTATTTAAATTATTGATTTACCGTTACGTACAAAGCTAGGCTTTACTACTTTAACGTTTACTAATTTTTTACGCATTTCTACTTGAGCTGTATCGCCTGTTGAACGTGGTACACGTGCAAGGGCTACACTAAAACCAAGTGTTGGGGAGAAAGTACCAGAAGTAATAATACCTTCACCACCATCAACAATTACTTTAGAACCGCTACGCAAAACGCCTTTTTCTTCAAACACTAAGCCAACTAGTTTGTCAGTGCTTTTTTCTGCGCGTTGCTTAACAAGTACGTCACGGCCAATAAAGTCGCGATCTTCTGGTTCCCATGCAATGGTCCATGCCATGTTAGCTGCAAGTGGTGATACGCTTTCGTCCATATCTAGGCCGTAAAGGTTCATACCTGCTTCTAAACGTAGCGTGTCGCGTGCACCTAAACCAGCAGGCTTAACACCTGCGTCTAGCAGTTGTTGCCATAAATCGGCTGCTTGGTCGTTCGGTACTACTATTTCGTAACCGTCTTCGCCAGTATAACCCGTTGTGGCAATAAATAAATCACCTACTTGAACACCAAAAAACGGCTTCATACCTTCAACAGCGGCTTGTTGCTCAGCATTTAAAAGAGTAGCTGTTTTTGCTTTAGCGTTAGGCCCTTGCACTGCAATCATTGCAAACTCTGGGCGCTCTGTAACAGTTACGTCAAAGTCGCTCGATACGTTAGCTAAATGCGCTAGGTCTTTTTCGCGCGTTGCTGAGTTAACAACTAGGCGGTAAAACGTTTCACTAAAGAAATAAATAATTAAGTCGTCTATTACACCGCCTTGCTCGTTAAGCATGCCTGTGTAAAGCGCTTTGCCTGGTACGGTTAATTTTGCAACGTCGTTAGCTACTAGCTTACGTAAAAATGCTTTTGCTTGAGGCCCTTCAATATCAACAATAGTCATGTGTGATACGTCAAACATACCAGCGTCGGTACGTACGCTATTGTGTTCTTCTATTTGTGAGCCGTAGTTGATTGGCATTTCCCAGCCATGAAAATCAACCATTTTTGCGCCCGCTTCTAGGTGCTTAGCATGTAGTACAGTTTTAGAAGTCATAACATTCCTTCACGTTTAAATTAACCCTGTTTAGGGCGTGGCTTAAATAGATATAAAAACAGGTAAACATTGTAATGCTCACCTGTTGTTTTTATTCGTTATGCGGCTTCACTATGCATAAGTGCAAAACCTTGCGCTTGCATGTAGCTTTGCCATTTTTGTAATTCTTGTTGTTTAGCTACTAATACAAAGTGTTGTTCGTCGTTTTTATCAATGGCGGTAATAAATACATCACCGCTTTGTGCACCGTAGCAAAGTTGCGCGTCAGAAAGGCGCAAACCTGGTGTTAATTTAAAAGCATTAACTAGGGTATCAAATGCGTTGTCGCCACTTAAAATAAAGCTTGCCAGATCGGTGCGTACTACATAATCAATATCAAAACGTAATTGCTGCTCGTTTATAAGCGCTTGTAGTTGAAGGCTTGCGTTGTGTGGCAGGACGAATCTAAAGGCAGTTTCGCTAAAGTAATAAACAGCAAAACTATAGTCAGAATTATAGTCGCCATCAAGCGTGCCTTTTAAGCCTAAACCGCTGGCAGTCAGCTTAGTTAAATCAAGGCCTAAAATAGTGCTTAAAAATACACTGGTTTCGGTGCCGCTAAAATCCATTACAACGTGATTGTTATTAGTTTGCAAAGCGTTAGTAACCGCACTACTTGCGTTGCTGTGGCGGGCAAACATTATTGGGTTAAAAGTCATAACAAACACCTGTGTATTTTCGATTACAAAAGTATATTGCCCACGCCTATCAACAACAAATTGTAATTATTTATCAATTGATAAATAATACTTATATATATGGCTATATAAATTGTAATTTTAAATATGAAAAACATATCAACAGACGGTTTACGTACTTTTGTAATGGTAGTTGAAATAGGTGGCTTTGCTAAAGCAGGCGATTTACTTGGCCTGTCGCAACCTGCTGTAAGTTTGCAAATAAAGCGTTTAGAAGACGTGCTTGGCTATAAACTATTTAAAAAACAAGGGCAGCGCCAAGTATTAAACCAGTACGGCGAGCTATTATTGCCTATGGCAAAACAAATGATGCAACACAACGATGCTATTTTGCAGCAGTTCACCTCAGAAAACATTGCAGGTAAAGTGCGCTTGGGTATTCCGAGCGAATTTGCAGCGCGCATACTACCTTCTATTATTGGCGACTTTGTGGCGCTCTACCCTGAGGTGTCGTTAGAGGTTAAGTCGCGTTTAAGTAAGCATTTGCTTTCGGCCTCAAGGCAAGATCAGTTTGATTTAGTACTTGCGCTAAATGAGCGACTCAACTCTGATAAGTTTCCTATTTTTATGCAAGACGAACTAGTGTGGGTGGGCGACCTGTCACTTGCGCATAATGAGGTGGTTACCCTAGTTACCGCACCAGAGGGGTGTATTTATCGTCGCCGTGCTACTGATGCATTAAAAAGTGCAGGCATTAAATACCGAATAGTTTATAGCAACGCCGATTTAACCGGCCTTATAGCTGCACTAAAAGAAGGCTTAGGTATTACGGTACTTGCTAAAAGTACAGTACCGAGTGAGCTTAACTATCAGGTTCAAACCAAGCATTTACCAGCTCTTGGTAATATTGGTATTAGCTTGGTTAAAAGTTCGGGTGAGTCGGAAAATGCGGTAGATAAACTCGCTGAATTTATAGCTCTACGCTTGGGCTAGCGCTTACGTAGCACATATATTTCGTTCAGCCTTTATAGTTAGTAAAACAATTACAAAATAATACAAAAGAAACAATTTAGTTAATTAAGTTGCATAAGCAGGTGTTTTTAGTTCTATTAAACCGAATAATTAAATAGTTAATAACATTGATTCGTATTCGTTAACGTGTTCAAATTACGCCAATTAAGATAATTGACATGATTAGGAACACAATGAACCCTAAGTTTTTAGTATCTACTTTGGCAACTGCGGTTGCTTTGTCTTTTAGTGCTACTGCAATAGCAAAAGACACCAGCAATAAAGAACAACGCTTTGAACAAATTACTGTTATTGGCTCACAGCAAGCAATTAACGATATTCCTGGTTCGGCTACGTTTATTTCTGAAGAAGAGCTTCAAAAATTCCAGTTTACCGATATTTCTCGCGTTTTAGCGTCTGTTCCGGGCGTTTACGTGCAAGAAGAAGACGGTTATGGCCTTCGTCCTAATATTGGTATGCGCGGTACAGGTACTGGCCGTAACGATAAAATATCAGTAATGGAAGACGGTGTATTAGTTGCACCAGCACCATATTCAGCACCTTCTGCATACTACTTCCCTACTATGGGTCGTATGGAATCTATTGAAGTATTAAAAGGCGCAGCCTCAGTTAAGTACGGCCCGCGTACTACGGGTGGTGTTTTAAACTTACTTTCGCGCAGCTTACCAACTGAGCCAAATAGCTCAAAAGGTATGGTAGATGCAGCCCTTGGTAGCGACGGTTACTACAAAGGCCACGCTTACTTTGGTAAAGAAAAAAATAACACAGCGGGTTTAATTGAAGTATTTACTTACGGCGCAGACGGCTTTAAAGAGTTGCCAGTAGGCAATGACAACACCGGCTTTGAAAAAACAGATTTACTATTAAAGTTTGGCCATACGTTTGGTCAAAACGATGCGCATAATCTTGAGCTAAAAATTAAGTACTCTGACGAAACATCAGACGAAACATACATGGGCTTAACTGACGAAGACTATCAAGAAAGTCCTTACCGTCGTTATGCTGCATCGCAAAACGATGAAATGAATACGCGCCACAACGCATACCAACTTAACTACGCGTACCGTTTTGGTGATGGCTATGAGTTTTTAGCTACGGCTTACTTAAACGATTTTCATCGTAACTGGTATAAAGCCAGCAGCGTAGGCTTAAGTACTCTTGAGCAGTACAGCGATTTTGAAGCAAACCCTACAAGCGAAGGTATTGAAGGTATTGGCGTTAAAGCTAATAACCGCGACTACCAAGCTAAAGGTATTCAGTCTGAATTACATATTCCTGCAGGCGATCACTATGTGACTGTTGGCGTACGTTACCACGAAGACGAAATGGATCGTTTTCAGTGGGAAGACAAATACACACTTAATCAAGACCTAAGCTTAACGCTTACAAAGCAAGGCGTTCCGGGCTCTGATAGCAACCGCGTAGATAGTGCAGAAGCAAGCACCTTGTTTATTCAAGACGAGTGGACAATTGATGCATTAGTAGTAAGTGCAGGTCTTCGTTATGAAGACATTACGATTACGCGTGAAGAGTGGTCTAAATCAGATCCAACACGCAGCAACGGTTTAACTAAAGATGTGTCGAACGACACTGAAATTTTAGTGCCGTCACTAGGTGCTACATACACGCTTAACGAAAACGTAACGCTACTTGCGGGCATTCAAAAAGGTTATGCACCAGCAGCACCTGGTAATGCAGACCAAGAAGAAGAAGAAAGTGTAAACATTGAGTTTGGCTCTCGCTTTAATATGGATGGCTTTAGCGGTGAAGTAATTGCTTTTTACTCAGATTACGACAACATGCACGGTAACTGTACTGCAGCGGTTGGTTGTAGCGACGACAACATTGGCGACCAATACAACTACGGTGAAGTAGAAGTAGCAGGCTTTGAATTTAGTGCAGCACGTACGTTTGCAACTGATACAGCTATGTTCCCAGTTAAATTAACGTACACCTACACAGACTCTGAGTTTAAAAACGATTTTGATTCAGAAATTTGGGGCGCGGTAGAAAAAGGCGATGCAATGCCTTACGTACCAGAAAACCAAGTAGCGTTATCATTAGGTGCTGAGTTTTCTGCGTTTGTAGTTAACAGCCAAATACGTTACGTATCTGATGCGCATGCTAACTTAACTGAGGCGGGCTTAAACGCAATTGATAGCCGCGTAGTATGGGATTTAGCTTCTAAATACTTAATCGATGAAAATCAAAAAGTATACCTAAGCGTTGATAACTTGTTTGATAAAACATACGTTGCTAACCGTTCAAACGGTGGCATTCAGCCAGGTAAGCCGCGTACGGTACAGATGGGCTACACATACTCATTCTAACGAGTTAAATAGCTCTCTAGCTGCGTTAAAAATAACTCATATAAGAACAACTATATTTCGTTATTTTTGCCTTGCTATAGAGTTATTTTCCTATCGCTATAATAGAGCATCAATTCAGTACAATTGGTGCAAAGTTAAAGCGGAAATTACAGGCACAAAAAAGCCGAGATTGAATTTCAATCTCGGCTTTTTAATACATAAAACTTATCGTTTTATATATTAGTTATTTGCGTTACGTTGGCGTAATACTTCAAACAAACAAATACCCGTGGCTACCGATACGTTTAAGCTTGAAACAGTACCCGCCATTGGGATTTTAACGAGCATATCGCAATGCTCACGCGTTAAGCGTCGCATGCCCTCGCCTTCTGCGCCCATAACAATAGCCATTGGCCCCGTTAAGCTTGCGTCAAATACATGGTTATCAGTTTCGCCAGCGGTGCCTACAACCCATACGCCTGCATCTTTAATTTCGCGAAGCGTACGTGCAAGGTTAGTCACTTGAATAAGCGGTACTGTTTCGGCTGCGCCACAGGCCACTTTACGTGCGGTACCGTTAAGCTTAGCCGACTTATCTTTAGGTACAATCACAGCGTGAACACCTGCCGCGTCTGCACTACGTAGGCATGCGCCTAAGTTATGCGGATCGGTAATACCATCAAGCACAAGTAAAAACGGTGTGTCTTCACGAGCGATTATCGCATCAAGATCTTTTTCATTAAACGTTGGCGCTGCTTTTACGTTAGCAATAATACCTTGATGCTGCTCACCTTTTGATTTGCTATCAAGGGCTTTACGCTGCATAAACTGTACTGAAATACCAAATTTACGTGCTTCATCAATAATCGGAGTTGAGCGTTTGTCGTCACGGCCTTTAAGGGCGTAAATTTCTACAAAGCGCTCTGGTTCGCTTTCTAAAATTGCTTCAACAGAATGAAAGCCAAAAATTAATTCATTACTCACGTATTGTCTGCTCCTGGGCTAGTACGTTTGCGGGCATTTTTGCCTGCTCTTTTAGGCTTTTTAACGGCCTTCTTCTTTGGTTTTTTCTTTACGGCAGTGTCTGCTGCTTTTTTATCTGCAGGTTTTGTTGCAGACTTATTTGCAGGCTTGCCTTTATCTTTATTTGCTGGCTTTTTTTTACCTTTTGGTTTGTCATCGCTGTGCGACTTTTTACCTGGTACTTTGCCTGCTTTTAATTGCGAACGCACACTTGCTGGCGCATGCTCAGACTTACCTGAACCTTTTTTTGGTGCACGACGACGTGAGTATCTGTCTTGTGCAACATCGCCTTTAAGCGTTAAGTTTATACGGCGATCGTCTAAACTAACCGACGCAACTTTAACTGTTACTTTATCGCCAAGGCGATAAACTTTGTGAGAGTGCTCACCTATTAGGGTGTGTTTTGCAGCATCATGCGCAAAAAACTCGTCGCCTAAATTAGTAACGTGTATAAGCCCATCAATTTGTAAATCATCTAAACGAATAAACAAACCAAAGTTAGTGACCGATGAAATAACACCATCAAACTCTTCACCTACATGGTCTTGCATAAACTCACATTTAAGCCAATCAGCTACTTCGCGAGTTGCATCATCGGCGCGGCGCTCTGTTGTAGAACACTGCTCACCAAGTTGATCAACTTCATCGTCGGTATAAGCGTATTCGCCAGACGTTTGCTGACCTTGTGCTTTTATTACGGCTTTAATAGCACGATGCACTACTAAATCTGGGTAACGACGTATTGGCGATGTAAAATGCGCGTAAGCCGATAACGCTAAACCAAAGTGACCAATGTTATCTGGCTGATATACAGCTTGTTTCATTGAACGCAGTAACATAGTTTGAATAAGTTCAGCTTCTGGGCGGTCACCTAGTCGCGCTAATACTTGCGTTATTTCTTTTGGTGTTGGCTCGTCGCTTAATGTACTTTCAATACCTAACTCGCCTAAAAACTTAGTAAAGTTACCTAGTTTTTCTTGATCTGGTTCGTCATGCACGCGATAAAGCGCGCTTGCTTCATGCTTTTCAAGAATTTTAGCCGCTGATACGTTGGCTAAAATCATACATTCTTCAATGAGTTTGTGCGCGTCGTTACGAATAACAGGCACTATTGATTCTATTTTACGCTGAGCGTTAAATACAAAACGTGTTTCTAGGGTTTCAAACTCTATGGCACCACGGTCTTGGCGTGCTGCTTTAAGTGCCATGTACATTTGCTGTAAATCAGTTAAATGTGGCACAACGGCTGAGTATTCTTCGCGTAGTTTTTCGTCGTTTTGTAAAATGGCATTTACTTTGGTGTAAGTTAAACGTGCATGCGAGTTCATTATCGCTTCGTAAAACTTATAACCCGAAAGTTTACCCGCGCTCGACACGGTCATTTCGGCAACCATACATAAGCGATCTACTTTTGGATTAAGCGAACATAATCCGTTAGAAAGCACTTTTGGTAGCATCGGAATTACTTGCTCAGGAAAATACACTGAGTTACCACGCAAAATTGCTTCTTTGTTAAGCGGCGTGTTCATTCCTACGTAATGCGATACATCGGCAATAGCAACCCATAAGCGCCAGCCACCTGATTTTTTAGGTTCACAATATACGGCGTCATCAAAGTCGCGTGCATCTTCGCCATCAATAGTTATAAGTGGTAAATCACGTAAATCTACACGACCTTGTTTGTCAGCTTCTTCAACAAATTCACCTAGATGAGCAACTTGTGCTTCAACTTCTTCTGGCCATACATGTGGAATATCGTGATTGCGCAGTGCAACTTCAATTTCCATACCTGGGGCTAAATGCTCACCAAGTACATCTATAACTTTACCTACCGCGTTCATGTTACGGCTTGGGTTTTGCGTAATTTTAACCTGCACCATTTGGTTATGGCGGGCACCGTTTTCGTTGCCTGGTAAAATCATTATATCTTGCGTTATGCGCGGGTCTTCAGCGACTACAACAGCAACACCGTGCTCAACAAAGTAACGGCCAACAATTGGCGCGCGCTCGTTAGTAAGCACTTTTATAATACGTGCATCGCATTTTGAGCCAGAACCACGTTTAGTGCCTTTAGCTAGTACAATGTCGCCATGTAACACCATATTCATTTGGTGCTTAGCAATAAACCAATCTTTACTCTCGCCTTCAACTTCTAAAAAGCCGAAACCGTCTCTGTGGCCTATTACTTTGCCTTTGGTTAAACCGGCTTCGTCAATTAGGGCGTAGCATTTAAATTTATTGAAATACAGCTGTCCGTCACGCTCCATAGCGCGAAGGCGGCGTTTAAATGCTATTTGGCGTTCGTCATCGTTTACTGCTAGTTCTTCACATAATTGCGCGTAGTTAGCAGGCTTTGAACGCTCTTGAAGGTGAGTAAGTATAAACTCACGACTAGGGACTGGGTTTTCGTACTTTTCTTGTTCTCGACTGAGATTTGGATCTTGGTTTGACATTCACTATCTTGTTAG
>JGI24524J20080_1000085_pt1 | contig 48380 bp, 56 predicted proteins | sample LinPmetageLP49_FD_20080 | JGI IMG/M metagenome (IMG submission 20080)
GTTCTGTAAGTTTTCATCACCTGCTCCGAATTTATCATTGAGCAGGTATTTTTAGATAATCAGAACATCGATGCTAGGTGTGGTTCGCTAGACGCTTACCTAACTCTGCCCCACGCCCTACTATCCTTTGGTTTGGGCATACAGGATAGCCCTCAATGAAACCATAAATACCAACCCCACCATATATAGAATCTTGTTGAAGATTAAACTGTCCGTTTTTTAAAATAGATATAAGTGATTGTGGAGAACACACATGATTGAATTGAATCAAACTAAAACCTGCCTTTTACATAAAAATTAAGCCGCAGTAGTTATTCCTTTTGCGGCACTGAAATTATTGTTTTCTTTGCTGGGTTTTAGCAGGGAATTTATTACAGGCATTCATATCCTGACACATACGATTTATATTCCTCAAAATTATATCCGATCCCAAGCCAGCGAAATTTGAAGTATATTGAGCCAGCATAAAATGCCCAATATTCAGGGTTGTAGGCCAATCCATTTTGACAGCCATTGAGCCTCCTTTATGGAATACGCTAGCAAATAAACCATCTTCTTGACGCTCGAAATTAAACCCTTTGTCTTTATTTTGACCATGGTTCATAAACTGGCAACTAGTTGTAATACCTAGAAAAACAGCTATAACAACAGGTAATTCTGTAAGCATAATCTGAACACTAAGCTTTTTACTCCAGTCGTAACGCTTGTCACTATGGTCATTTGGGTTAATGCGAACAGCCCCTTCAATCATAATCGTGTCAAAGCTAAAATTTCTACCTTGGCTTTTTCTCGTTTCACTTAATTTAAATTGCAATGCCGCACGTTTGGAGTACACGGGGAACATTGTGTAATCTCTTTCGTTTTCTTGAATTTGTCCTTGATAATGTTGATTGTTCGCCTGCTCCATATTTTCCCCTTGTTGGCCTTGTGTATTGGTGTGAGGATGACCATGAGTTTGCGAATGCGGCCTTGTTCTATGTAGTGGATTGTTAGGTTGCTCAGAAGCATAACCAACGGCAGGCGCTTGTTCATTATTATTAAAATTCTGTTGACTACCATAATTATTGTTAAATGAGTTCTGCCTTGGTGAATTCTCAAAAGGGTCTGCTTGCATTGTTTACTCCTAAATACATTAGTTATCTTGTAAGTATTTATATCAAACTCGATAAATCGCGCTACTGATTAAACCCATCAATATAAACTTTTTACTCTGTTACTGAATAAAACTCAAAACTTAGAGATGCCCTTTTGGGGTGCTCTAAAATTTCTGCTGTTGGTTGAATTTAAATATCATTATGTAAATTTGGGGATTTTAGGAAAAATCATGAAATCAGAAAAAAAGTTAATATGTAGGTTTCTATTTGGTATATGTGCATTAATATCTGCAACATCAGCTAATGCCGATATTGTTCAATATTCATTTAAGCATTCGCAGAATGGATCAGACATCATTTTGGGGGCACCTAGTTCTACTGAGTATCTTAGCGTTAAGAGTACATTAGCCGTATATTCTTCTGCAGGCTTAGATCGAAAAATAAAAATAAAGCTTGTAAACACTGCTGGGTCTACTGTTTCGTGGAAAGAGACTGGAATTATAAGTGCATCAGATAGATTTAATGTTGGTGATAAAAGTTACTACGGTGAAACCGTTATGCTTGCAGCACCTTCAGATGGTCGTTATACCGTTGTTCAAGAGATTTTAACTAAAGATAACCAAATAGTAGAAACTTTTAGTAAAGAAATTATCATAGACACGCTAGCTCCAACCAGTAGTCCTAAATTGAGATCTAATTCACATGGCTATTCAAATGACACCACATCGGATGTTTGGAAGATGGGTATTGCTGGTAGCTCAGACCATTATGTGTTTTTAGATGACATTGAAGATGATATTGGTGTTCAAAAAATAACTATTCGAACCCTTAGACAAGATGGAAGTGAATATAAATCAGCAACACTCGGATATAATATAACCACTAAAACGATTCAATATAATTACCATGATCTTTTTCCTGTATCTAATTTGGATGAGCTGTTTAATGTCAAAGTCGATGTACATGATTTAGCAGGAAATATTAATACAGTTTCTCAGCCAGTTTATTATGATAACTATGCCGGCGCTCCATCAGAACCGTATGCAGTTTACGACCCTGATTCTAAGACAAGCATCGTACCGGGTACTACAGGTTATGTACCTTATGTTGCTGGTATGGGTGTTAAGACGAATCCAATCAAGATAATTTACCGAATTGATAAGAATAATTGGTATTCGTTTAATGAAGCTGGCCTAAAAATATCTAGCCGTTTTGGTGGCGCCGGTCTTATATATTCCGACGACAAATATGCATATATTACTTTCACATCTCCTATAAATTCCTTTAATCAAAATGACGTTAAATGGGTAAATTTCGGGGCATGGGCTGGAGGGAGCATACAGTATGATTTGGTATTGGCACCCGGCGTTCCTGAAACTCCAGAATTCGGCGCTGATGCACAATTCTATTATTCTGATATTGGCTGGGATACTTGGAGGAAATATTATATTTATAACGATCGCCTTCCTATTTCGATTCCTAAATTGAAAGTAAATGTATCCCCCAGAACGTTTGAACAAACTGTTGAGTTTAAAGGGTTCAAATGTACAGTTCCTGCAGGTGGATCATCTTGTATTATTACATTTTCAGCTCCATTAGAACTAAAAAAAGGGACTACTGGATATATTCATAATGAGATTGATATATATAACGCTGAAAAAACACTTTACGCACAAAGAAGGTGGGCAGAAGTAGAATGGAATGATGCGTACTACCCAGAAATTAGTACAACTTACGATGAAGGTTCGACAAAACTAACTGCTGAAATTTACCAACAAGGGCAAGGCAGCTATTTTGGTAGGCTAACGTTAAGTAATGTATGGATTGAAGACAAGGCGGGTTCTGTATATGACGTATCTAAACAAAGAATAAGTTTTAATGGTAGCAATTATGTTTACCAGTGGGAATTGAAAAACCTACCTGAAGGCACGCACGATATAGTTGTTGCTGCAAAAGAAAATCATGGACCTATATCAAAAGAATTAGCTGTAACTTTTAGTTCAGATAGAACTGCACCAATAGTTGAAATTAATTTTAGTAATAATAGTTCCACTATTCCTAGCCTCGATAATGTTGTAATCACTGCATACGATAATCAATCGGACATAAAATTTACTGATATACAACTTCTGGGTGGGCCTGCAAATGAAAACGTATATCTTGCTAGCTCTTCATTGGGCTCAGATAACTATGGTCTTCTATATCCAGTTCTGTTTCCCTCAGAGAATACAGCAGGTAATTATAAACTTAGAGTAAGTGTTACAGATGTCCAAGAAAATACAACCACGGTAGAAGAAAGCTTTTTTTATGATCCTCCACGTGTATCACTCATTGATGGTAGTTCGTCAATTGTTTTACCAAGCATTAGTCAAAATCTGTTACGCCCTTCAGGTGCTAAACCTATTCAATCAAAAGAGTTAACGGTTAAAGATGGTACTGTGCTTAGTAGTTCTTATCCTATTTTTGCTACATTAAGGAGTGATGCTGTAGGCAGTGTAGTTATACAAGGTGTTACTTTAAATCCAGGTGATACTAAAAATATTACTAACAGCTACAACTTTTCGAGCGCTGGTGGAAAGTATAATCTTGATTTTTATCCTGCAGATATTTCAAATAATGCAAAGGGTAGCCTACTTATAGGCACAACAGCCCCTAATGCTCCCGTTTTAGTATTTGCCTACGAATTTAAAAACCTAGAGACAAAACGAGAGGTAATGACTGAACCATTTGCGGTAATCGAAGAGATGACCTCGGATGTTTCTTTGTCTGAAGTAAGTCAGTTTTGTAAATCATTAACACATGATGTTGAAGCAGCGAAAAAAAGCGACCCTTATAATTCAGCTGTGTGTTTAGTGACACATGTAATAAGTGCCGTAAATAAAAAAGAAGTAACGAAAAGTGGTAAAGTTTCGTTTAGTGGGTATATGGACTCCCTATCGTATGAAAACCTAAAAGTACGAATTAGCACTTATTCAGGTTCAAATAATTACACTTTGGGCGAATACACTTATGAAATACACCCGAAAACCCCAGATGGAACGATTAAGTCATCACTAAATATTGATACGTCAAGAGTCTTACATAAAATCGAACTTACTGAGTTTACGGCCACATTCGATAACTTTACTGGATGCTCTATTACTGGAGATAAAGGTATAGCTATGGATTATGCCTTTGATAAAACGGCGAGCAATGGCGAAACTAAGTGTTACCTTGAATGGATAAAACTACCGATTGGCATAGCAAAAGTCGGAAGTAGTGTTACAGCAAAAGGCTATGCTGACGTTGTAGGCGCTAACACAACCTCATGGAGACTATCAATTTTCCATGATGGAGATCAAAGCTTAGTATTGTCTTCGGGGTCGGTAGTAAGCAACGTTGTCATCCCAGAGAGTCCTAAATTACTTGAAACCACTTTAAGCTATAGTAACGGAAGGCAGACTAAAGGTACTGAGCATTTACTGCGAGATAGCAACGCAAAAGTTAAGAGTATCCAATTCGAAGTAGAGCCTAGAGACTTTGTTCAAGTAATCAAACTAAATGGACTTACTTGTAATGTACCAATTGGGATTAATGAATGTCGTATAGCACTGGATATTGGCCCTTTAGGTGAACAAGAAACTATCATTACTGGAATGGTTCCTTTAAATACATTAATTGATTCTATAATTCCTTATTTTACGTCATTAGATGAAGGTCGTTTCGTTCACAAGCTAGATTGGGACTACACACCGCCTAAACTAGTTAAGGTAGCTATAAACAACAAAAGAGACGGCACAGTGCTAGTTGAAGATGTTGATGGGACAGAAGTAAAGCTGAATGAAGATGAAGTTGCACTAATTTTATTCAGCCCATTCACCGATTTAAAAGATGAAGATACATGGAAATTAGCTGATTCCAGTTTATACATTGCTTCTAATGAAGATATAACGTTTGAACAGTCAGTGTTTATTGATAAAAATCATTTTTTCTTTATTCACGATAAAATTAACTTAAATGATGAAAATAAAATTTTAGCAGACGATATTCAAGTCTATGGTAATTATATTGTTTACCGCTATAGTTTTAAATCTTTGCCAGATGGTGCGTTTACTTTTGATGCTGATTTGCGTGACGAATTTACAAATGGCCAAGATTATAAGCACGACACCTTTGTAATGCAAAGAACAGCACCAGAAATTCAGTTAAGTCATCTACGTGATAAAGCGAGAATGATAGACGGTGTTTACTTTGCTACAGACTTTGGGGCTGTTACAAATCCGGGCTGGGATAGTAAAAATACGATAATTGAAGCAACGTTTGGCGGCGAAAACCTAACCTTAGTCGATGACCCTGCTGATCCACGAACTTATGTTAAATTTTTTACTGGTGACTTAGACACATTAACTCCTGGTAAATTATATCCACTTATCATTAAAGCTAAGGATACAGCAGGAAATATTGGTGTATTTAACCAAGAGTTCACCTATGCACCATCTTTTTTCAATATCAAATCTAGTACAGCTACAACAGAGTTATACCAATACGTTCAGCGTGGTACTGCGTATGTATCTCAAAGCAGATACCTTTGTAACTATGTCGCTTCACAGGAGCTGGCAAGAGAGATCTCAAGAGAAGCCCGTAAAGGATGCTATGTTAAAATTGATTCACTTCCTGATGGGATGAGCACAATTTGGCAAGGCTGGGCTCTTAAAGTAACTGGCTCTATTAATAAACTATCTGATAACGAAATAGAATACAGTGCCTATGTCGTTAATCCAGATGGTCAAGAAGTTAGAGTGAGTCATGAAACCTTTTCTTACGATATGAAACCTGCAGAGACAATGACGTTTGAAATGTCACCAATAATCAAGCTAGACGATAGCGTTTACGGGGTCATACCTGAAAATCCAGTTCTAGCTAGATATACGTTGGAAAATGTATCCGGCGAAATAAATATAAACGTCACGCGAGGTGAATATTCTAATAGTGAATTTATGGCTCAACGTAGTCATAAGCCCATTTACGAATTATTAGGTGTAATACGTGATGATGATGCTAACAAGCGTAACGTATTTGATAGATACCCATTTAAAGTTGAGGCTGCATACAACTTATCCCCTAAACACAACGCGGGAACATACGGTGAAGTGATTGTTTTACCTTCACGCAGAGTGGCTTTAAATTTAACGATGGAAAGTAACGACGTTATTTTAAGTACCGATGATGTAAAAGTAACGGCTCATATGGGTGCATGGAACTGGCAAGAAAAGCAAAGTGACTATGATGTTTTATCGATGGGTGAATGGGATGTTTACCTCGCATACAAAGACAATAAAGGGAAAGAGCAACGTATATCAGATGTAAAAACCAATGCAGCAAATGGACAGGTTATTTTCAATTTAAGTATTGACGATATATTTAGAAAAAGTAGCGGTTTTTATGCAGTAGCGGAAGTTAAATCGCCTCACCCGGAATACACAAAAAAATTAACATCTACACCGATATTTATGCGTATTGTGCTAGGCACAGGTGTAAGTGGTGAGCTGGCGAGTAATCAAGTACGTGGGAAAGTTCCGTTTACTACATTAGTTCGCTATGACTATGATTCAATAGAAGATATGGTTGCTGGTAATGATGCGGTGTGGCTTAAATCTAAAGACAATAAAAGCTGGGAGACTATGGATGAATATAGTGGCAGAAGCGCAATACCGTTTTTTATGGGTGAAGCGGGTGATTACTATGTTAAAGCAAAAATCACGAACAAAAATACAAATGAGTCAACGACTACGCAAGCACTTAAAATAAGCGGTTATGATAAAGCTAGCCTTGTAATCAGTGGACCTTCACAGGTTTATGATGGACAAGATATGAAATTAAAAATGCTTGATTATATAAAAGAGTTAACTGATTACGACGGCATAGCTCAATGGTCTCGTGATAATGGTGCTACGTGGATTGATGGCTCTCCACAGCAAATATTGGTAGCAACCGGCGAGCAAGAAATAATTTTAGGACGTTTTAAATACCATACGTCTACTGCTGGTGCGGGTGATGATGCATGGGCGCTTTCACGTTTTTACGTAAGGCCTGTCGGACCAAGAACCGTTATGGCTCAAATCAAAGCCACACATCTCGTTGAGTTAGGTGTTCCTATTAAAGTAGAAGCGCAAGTTTTAAATCTAAATGGGGGGGTTGATTTACCCATAGTTTATCAATGGTCTAAACCAAACGGGGAAACGAGCGATGAAGTCATATTTGACTACACACCTGTAGAGAGCGACTTAGATGCTCAAGGCCGGTTAAACTTCAAATTAAGTGCGTGGGTAAAAGGATATAAGTCTGAAACATTTAGAGAAACACAGCGTAATTTAGAAACGTGGAAATATGTTTTTCCTGAAATGAATATAGCTATAAGAAGTAATATATTGGTCGCACCAGCTACCATTACGGGCATGATAGAGGTTCAACGTAAATTTATGCCTGGTATTACATATGATTATGAATGGATACAAGAAGATGGCATAGAAGCAAGAACACCAACGAGAATTTATAGTGAGATTACCATTAAAGATGCAGGCGTTCATGAGCTAAAAGCAAAAGTGACTGACAGCCGTGGTATGAGTCGTATATTGAGCAAATATGTTGATGTAATTGAGCCAGATGAAACGAAAGGCACTTTTATCCATTTTCCGTCGAACCGATATAGTCGCGCTCCATTAGGCCTTGTAACTAGAGCCCAAATGACAGGAGGCCATCCAAAGGACTATATAATAGATTACAAATGGTTCGTTAATGGGGTTGAACAAGAAACGCTACAATCGCGCAGTCCAATGTTCCGCTTTGAAATTGAAAATCCGGGCAGTTATGAGATAAAAGCAGTTACAACGAGTCAATACGGCCAAGTAACTGAGGTTATCGAAAATTATACAGTTAATGCTAATTCATTACCTGAGTGTGTCAGTGATCAACTTGTTCGTTCTGGAACAATCCGTATTACTGCTAACTGTAAAGACAATGATGGTTACGTGATAGGTTACGACTGGTGGTTTAATGGCGAGTATGTAGGCCGTGGCGCCGCATCTACTCAGTTACGATTCAGTGAATATCCAAGCATGACAGTCAACTATGAAGCAATTGATGATGCTGGTGGACGTACAAAAGGTTCATTTAGTTGGTAGTTAAGTAGAAAATCATAGCCCCATCTAATGCAATATTAGATGGGGCTTTTTTCGTTTTTAACCTCTCTTAATTTCATTCCGTAAAATTACAGCGCCTATATTGGTACTCTCTATTTTTTAACCTTTCAATTTTCATGCTTGATAATAGAGAAAATTATCAAGGGCGACCCAAATGAAAAAGCATGTTTCAGCAATTTTTGTTGCAGTTTCATTCATACTTTATTTTATATATTTTTCTTCTCGGTACACGCTGGCTTACCCGCCGGGGCAGAGTGCGTGCCTTAACGCGTCTTTTTTCTTAATAGATAAGTGGGATATAGACATTGAACAAGGCGATTTAGCTTATTTTGAAATGAATGTTGAAAATCAATTCTACCCAACGGGTTTACGTTGGATCAAAAAAGTTGCTGCTATGCCTAATAGTGTCGTGTCAGTCGAGGAAAATAAAGTTGTGGTAGACAATTTAACAGAGTTTTCTTTGTCACTAAGACACATCATAACCGCATTAAATTTAGCTGATAACAGTATTGGCGAAATTGAAGATTATACAAAAGTAATTCAACTTGAAAATGATGAAGTATTCATGATTGGCGAGACTATTAACAGTTTTGACGGGCGCTTTTGGGGGCCTCTAAAGAAAGAACAAATCAAAGGAACAGCTTATGCGATTTTCTAAATTGATGGCTTTAATCGTTGTCTTATCATGTGGCGCTCACGCACAAACTGCAGAAGAACATGCAGCAAAGGTAAAGCAAGATGCTGCCAATGCAGTCAAATCTATTGATCTAAATAATTCCCCGTTTGAAATACCTGAAAGTATGAAGGAAAAATTTAGACAAGCTGCTCAGAATAAAGGTGATTTCGCTCTGCCAAATAGCAGTAATAGTGCAATGCACGAGATGACCCCAGCGCAACGTGAACAAATGAAAGTAGCGATTGATAATGTTAAAGCTAAAACAGAAGAAATGAAGGCAAAAGGCTGGTTAGACGCTTTTGATAAAGAAACGGTTAACAAGCAAGTTGAACAATATCGAGCTTCTGCGCAAATGCTTAGTGAGCAATCCACCAGCTCTCTTGAGCGTGCGTTACATGAGCATGCAGGACTAACAAAGGAACAAGCTAGCCACTTTAATGCAAGTGCTGATACTCCAAAATCACGCCAAAATGAAGCCAATGAAAAAGCTATATTTATTAGTTTTTCAATGGACAGAGAAACAATAAAAAATATTATCTACTTAGCCAAAAAGGAAGGGGCCGAGGTCTATGTAAATGGGTTACACCCACAACATAAAATGGTTAATGAAACGATGATGTTACTGCGCGAAATTGTGCAAGGCATTGAAGAACCCCCTATTGTGCGCTTTAACCCAACAGCCTTTAAAAAGTACGATGTAAATTCAGTTCCTACGATTCTTTATCGTGAACTTGATAGATATATCATTGCCTCGGGTGTGACCAGCTTTGATTGGTTAGAAACAGAATATAAAAATCAAAATGAAAGCGTAAATTATGGTGTAACAGGTCCTGTAAGCCAAGTTATAGAAAAAAGCATTATTGATGAAATGAAAGAGCGCATGGCTAATTATGATTGGAAAGCTCAGCGTAAGCGCACAATTGATAGTTTTTGGTCACGACAAGATTATACCCCACTCCCTAGAGCCACCAGCACCGAAGAATGGTTAATTGATCCAACAATATCTGCATCAAAAGATATAAGCACACCGCGTGGCGAATTGATTGCTAAGCAAGGCTCAGTAATGAACCCACTTAAAGGACATGGTGTTGGCTTTACGACAGTTATATTTAATGCGACCGATATTAAGCAAGTTGAATGGGTGTCGAAAAAGTTAAATGAAATGAATACGGTTGGCCAACTGATGTTAATCACTTCACAAGTGAGTAAGCAAAAAGGTTGGTCACATATTGAAGCGCTACAAAATCAGTTTAAACAAAAAATATTTTTAATGCCAAAAGAGCTGGCATCTCGATTCCAACTATCCGCCCTACCAGCAGTTGTTAAAACTGATTTACAAAAATCAATGCTACACGTTACACAATTCGATATTAATGAGGAAGATAAATGAAAATTATACCCGCTTTATTTTTCGTGGCCGTCGGTATCTGGATAACTTACACATACCCTGATGTGGCCAAGCAAGCATACTCCTACATAGTTGTAGGTGTTAACTGGGCGCTCGCAATGCTAAATGATTTAAGGGGGGCTTGATGTCATTCTCTAATATTAAAAACAGTTACAAAAGTGGAATGACCAAAAAAGTAGTGTATACAGCATTATTCTTTTTAGCACTTATAGCTTGTACGGCAAAGGCTGAAGATGTAATTCCTAGTGGGACTGCTGCAAGTACCGACGGTGTAGGCGCTTCATCTGTGATTTGTGAAGATGCAAACTTATTTACGAGTGTATTTACAGGCATTTGCTGGGATTGTTTTTTAGATAACGTTTCATTACTTGGTATTGGCAATCCTCCAGACGGTGCGGCACCCCGCTCTCCTGTTTGTGCGTGTGAAGATAGAGCCGGTGTTCCTCAAATTGGTTGGCCTCTTGCATTTTGGCAGCCACAGCGAGTAATTGAAGTTACAACTATCCCTTGGTGTAGCGGTGGTTTGGGAGGTATTAGGCTGCAAAATAGTTATGAGGGGCTTGGTCACTCAAACGAAGCGCCTAAAGATGGCACTCGGTCAACGAGCGGCTTTTATCAATATCATTACTATTCATACCCAATAATGGTGATGCTACAAATGTTTGTTATGCCCTCATGTAGCTCTGAATACGTAGACTTTGATTTAATGTACCTGAGCGAAGTTGATCCATTGTGGCACAATGATTTACTTGCTCTTCTGTTAAATCCAGAAGCAATTATATTTTCTAATCCAATTGCACAAGCTTATTGCTCTTTAGATTGTGTTCGCGCAACAGCTGATGCACCAATAGAGTCCTCATTTCCTTGTGCTGGTTGTGATGGAAATTTATACCCGTTAACAGGCTTTGTATATCCTCAACCTGACCAAGTTGCAGCAACTTCATTAATATCGCAAAGAGCAATCGCATCTCTACATCGTAAAGGTTTAGCTCGAAAGACTATGGGGCCTGAAGCGCAATGTGAGCCTACATGGGCACCAATGACACCTAGATCCCAGTATAAATTCTCTATGCTGTATCCAATACCTGAGTCAAGCACTACACCAGTACCTAATTTTGAAGTGGATGATGAACTTACTGGTCCCGATTCTATTCAAGTGCAAGCGGGTGAAGGTGAGAGCATAGAGGCGTATGAAAACTGCTGTCATCCTATGGGAATGTCTACAGCGCGTTGGTGTGTTCCCGTTGGTGGAAGAAAACGACCAGGTAAAGATAAAACGTTTTTATACCTAATTTGGAACTATCGTGATTGTTGTGTAAGAGATTTACCCGGTGGTGGTGGTTCTGGCAGCACTGAGGGTGGTGAGTAATGTTAAAAAATATAGGTGTATATGGTTCACTGATTATTTCCACGATGCTAGTAAATTCTAGTGCGTTAACGGTAGGTATGCTTTTAGGTACGTACTCATCATCAAGTTACGCTCAAGATGAAGACAAAATACTAAAGGACTTAGATAATAAGTACGATATTAGTAATCCATATCGCCATAATTTAGAAAGCAAAACCTATGATGTAGTACCTCGAGCTTCAAGGGATATGACAAGTCAGCTTGAGACTATGATTCTCAAGTCTAACTCAAGGACAAACACGCTTGATATAAAAGGTACAACAGGCTCAAATGCGGATATGACGACGGCAGTTAAGAATGCAAATGCCGTTAGCTCAACCCAAATAATGCCCAGTATTGATCCCACTACAAATGACGTAAACGTTAAGTTAAACAAAAGCCGGGCTTTTGAAACGTACCGCGATTCAAGTGGTGCAATCAAAGTAAGGCTTAAACCAGGGGCAGACTCTTCACTTTCACCTGTTAACGTTTCAGCAGACGAAATATATTCTTCTGAATTAAATCACGGACAAACTAAATGGGAAGGTGAAGGAACGTATGAAGATGAAGATGCCTTTTATCAAGCTGGCCGTGATTCTAATGCGAGACTTAGCTCAACGGCTAACAATACAGGCGAAGCTGTTGCATATCGAACAGTTTTAAGTAATGCCCAATCGGGCGCACAACAAACTGTTCCAGATGCAATTATGGCACAAAGCTATACAACATTAGATGAATTAGAAACTGGCGGTGCTGGTTTCTTTGATTCATGTGGATCAACAACTGTCGCTAAAAGTGGAAATTTATATGCCCCAAATATTGAAGAGAGGTTTTGCCAAAGGCTACAAAAAGATAATCCATTTCATTGCCAAGTAAAGCGAGCAGTGCCTGTAATTTCAGATGCAGTGCTTACTGTTGCAGGTAAAGGGCGAAATATATTAACGGTAGAGTTTAATCTTCAAACAGGAATAGTTAAAGCTATAGAACCAACGGATTCGATTGCTTTTGATTTTAACGTAGCTGCAAATGATGCCTTTAAGAACATGTGTTCAACTGATCCAGATGCAGTTTTTAGTAGGGTTACGCTAGATACTTGGGAAGGGACAAGTTTGCCGGGTAAAATTGATAAATCTACGATAATGACTGAGCTTCAAGCGCCAAGCTGTGCAAATGGCTTGGTGGGTATTATTAGCATTGAAGATAAAACAGATGAGTCTGGTGACACTGAATGGATTCTAAACGCTCAAGCAAAATATAGATTTGTAGGTCAGCTTGGTGAAGATACTCAAATACCAGAGGGATGCTATGACGCGCTTTCAAGTGAAGATAAAAAAACAAATGGACTAACTTCTTTCCCACCTGATCCAATCACGGGAGAATTTGAAATAAATGGACAATGTACGTTTACTGGTTACCAGACAATACAAGGTGGCTTACAGGGGTATGATGAAGAAATGCTAGCCTCTACCCTTCCATGGTATGACGGCGATATAGAAAATATATCGTGGGAAGTTAACTTAGAAGGATATACATGCGACCCATTTAAAGGTGAAAAAGTATGTACTAACGTAGAGCAACCCGATGGCTCGGTAGATGAGGTGTGCAGATCGTGGGATGAAATTCAATCTACAGGTGGAACGTGTGGAACTTATGAAGAAAAAGATGAATGCGTCGAAATTAAAACAGAGTGTACTGAAGGTTTTACGATTGACGGTTGGAATTACTGCGTAAATGAAACAGTAACCTATGAGTGTGACACAGGCTATGACGTTGACTTTGAATACGAGACAACAGAATCATCATGTGAAGGAATGTTGCCATGTTCAGGTGGTGAATGTAGCTGGGGTGAAAAAGAAGAAAACGAAAACTTCTTTAAAGCTGCGGCCATAGCAAATGTTATGGAGCAAATACCAGGCGAAGCTTCATGTGATGTGCCGGGCGATTTATCAACCTGTCGTATTTTTGAAGGTGAAAGGCAATACTGCTCATGGGCTACTGCTTCAGACTGGGGTAATGATTGCTGCGAAGCACCGGAAGGTATCGACTTTCTTGATTACCTAAACATGACACAAATGATGCTCAAGTTTGAAAATCAGCAAATGGGTGGTGTGTTTTCAGAGCCTGCCGCAGAGGCTATTAATGGGGCCTGGTCTACGGTATCTGACTCTGTTACTTCTACAAACGCTTGGGAAAGTGTTAGCTCATTTTATACTAGTGCCGTGGAAACAGTTACGGGTAATGTTGCAACCGCTGTACCGGGAGCGGCTAGCGGTTCTGCAGGTGCTGCAGCTTCAACTGTAGCAGAAGCGGGCTTAGGTCCTATGACACAATACATATATCAACTTATTTATGACGCTTTACCAGAAGAGTTGGGTAAACTTATGTTTTCAACTGCTGTGTCTACTGAGGCGGGAAGTGATGCAGTTGTAACTGGTTTAAGTGATGGGATGGCAAGCGCCGCTAACTTCTTGGGTGCGGTAATGTTTTGGTATTCTATGTATCAGTTAGCACAACTGGTTGGTTCCTTATTAACAGCATGTGATGAAGTTGATAGTGATACGGCTCTTAAACTTGAAATGCGGCAATGTTATGCGGTGGAAGATAAATATTGCGCTAAAGAAGGCCTAGGAGTTTGCTATATGAAAAGGCAGGATTATTGTTGTTATGGCTCTATTTTAAGTCGAATAGTTATGGAGCAAGCCCATGTATTGCTGAGTAAGGATATGACTGAGTGCTCAGGGTTAACGCATGAGGAATTACAAGCACTAGACTTCAATCAAATAGATCTAAGTGAATGGATTGGCGTAATGATTGAGTCAAATTTAATACCCGAGTCGAATCAAGATGATTTGAGCGCTGGTGGTAGGTATGAAAACACTGAATACAGAGAGACACCCACTGAAAGGACTCTACAAAGAACAAGCAATGCAGCTGAGGGAGCAAAGGCTATTAAGGAAAAAATAAACGAACCATTGGATTGTTCAAAGTACCCGCGTCCACAAATTTGCGAGTTCGGGTTTACACTTGGTAGTGAGGAAGGCGGCTGATATTCGTTAGTTAAAAAAATGCCAGCCTTAACAGGCTGGCAACTAGAGTAAAATGAATAACTAATTTAAAAATATTAGTTTAATTTAAAAGAAGAATTTTCTTTAGTGAATAAAAACATTGTGTTGTTATGGATTACGTAAGGAGCTGGAACAGTGTATTTAACCCCACTACCCCAACGACCGAATGTTTGTGGTACTACCGCAAAACCCGAAGTAGCTATAGCCATATCAGTAACACCTGCGTACCCGCCATGGAAGGTTACTGTAACAACACTCTTTTGTTCACCCTGATAGTTTACCTTTCCAGTTACCTCTATGTTTACTGGCGTAGAGCATGAGCCTTCGTATTCACGTTTCACGTTAATGAATTGCCCAGAGTTATTAGCAAGATCATACTTTAATTTTGGCTGCCCTGTCTTATCACACAGCGCTCCATCAAACATAAACATAAAGTTGTTGTCTCTGCCGTCAGCACTAAGCCTCATAATCCCAATGTAATTAGAATTTTTGATTTTTTCAAAAGTTTTTGTTAATTCAGCTTCTACAACTTTTACTGCATCAGCATCAACATTTGGGTTATCTAAATCACCTAAAAAAACAAGCATAGGTTTCCAATTAAAGGCTCGGTCTGCTTCTGATTGAGCACCCATGCTCCCAGCTAAATCGATTAAGCCACCAGTTAGAAAAGACATAGCGTACTCTGCCCCAACTAATGCTCCATTAGCTTTGAATTGAGCTTCTTCTGGTAACGCTACATCAGACAAACCTGCGGTTTTTCGCGTCATTTTAGCCACATTTAATGCAAAGCTAGCATCATCGTCAAACTGATAAACTTCATTTGATTCCATTGTTATCACTGGTGGCTGAGTAGACATACAAGCTGCCAATGAAAGCGTTGATAGTGCTAAGATTGATTTTTTTATGAAGTTCATTTTTTTTATCCAAATGTTTAATTGCATGTATTAAAACATATTTGTAGAAATAGGCCACCGATTGAAATCAATATTAGAGATTATATGAGATGTAATCGCCATAGCTCTTCTATTTCAAATACTTTTTCAGTATAGGTATCTTTAATTACGCCACCAGCGGTTACTGTCAAATACAAAACTCTACTAAGTCCACTTTTCTGGCGATACTTAACTGAAGCATGGCACCCAGCTACTTTGTTTATCGCTTGTGAAAGTTGGTCAAGGCTATAGCAAAGAAAATCCTCTTTGCCCACTGTTTGAATTTTAATCATTGCTGTAATCCATCCAATACCAGTCCTGTTTTAAATTGAGAAACATGACTTCGCAATATATAAGACAATTTAATAAGTTGACGCTCTTGCGGTTTTGCCTTGCCACTTTCCCAATTTAGGTAATCGCTTACTTGTACATCTAATTTTGTGGCAACAGTTTCTGGCGAAAGTAACTGCTTCTCTCTTTGTGATTTGATACGTCTACCAAGAATGCGACTGTATTTGTTCATATACATATTTACCCTACTTCGAATTTACAGAGGTCATTTTTACCTATTGTAAAATTTAGGCTACTGGACAGGAAATAATAGAATGCATGTTTTAGGCACTTGTAAGATTACATATGGCATTAACAAACGATCAAAACGCTGTAGTTGTACACAGAGACGAAAACAAACTTGTACTCGCTTTACCCGGAAGTGGGAAAACCCATTTATCAATAGAACTGGCCAGTGAGATTATAAAGGCTAATGAAATTAATAAACTAATAATGGTTACTTTTACTCGTTCATCTACAAAGGAAACAGAGCATCGAATTTCAAAATTGATCAGTGAAAATGACTTAAAGCGAATAGATATAAGAACGTTTGCTAAATTAATACTTGACCATGCACGGCCGCTATTAGATGGGCGTAGTTTAATAATGGGACCAACACACGATTCATTTAAACGTCGTGCTGTAGGTACAGATGAAAAAAATCTGCAATTTTTAGATACACAATTCCCTGTAGAGTATCTAGCATCAAATGGGGATATTGGCGAGCTTTCAGAAATTTCAATGAAATATCTGAAAGCACTCTGGCAGTACAAAAAAGTTGATTTAACGACATTGAGTATAGAGCTTATTTTTGCATTACGTGCTAAGAAAATTGAGCCGTTGGATTTTACTCACATGCTGGTGGATGAATTTCAAGATACGTCAGCAATAGAATATGCTTGGATAAAAGAGAATAAAAAAGAGAATAGATCCTTTACGGTCGTGGGAGACGATGACCAGGCCATTTATTCTTGGCGTGGCGGTTTTGGTTACAAAAACATGGTTAAATTCCAAGAAGAATTTGAAGCCAAAGCTTTCCTTTTAAGTATTTGTTTTAGATGTGCACCTGAGATATTGGCGTATGCAGCAGAGCTCATTGACTATAATGTAGAGCGAATGCCAAAAAGCATGAACTCTGCAAAAGATCCTGGTGGCAGAGTCGTTTTCAAAGATTATGCACGTTTAGATATTGAAAAAGCCCTTAAAATTGATCCTGAACGTATCCACCAATACAAAAAAGAAACTATTATAAATAGAATCGTACCAAGTGGATTATCTTGGCATTACCGCAGAGCAATTGAAAACTACCTTAACCTCATTAATCAAAAAGTGTACGCCAATAAACCTGATAAAGTCATTATGAGCAAAACTTCAGTACCGTTTGAATGCCAAGGTGTAGTAGCCCTAGAAATAGCTCAAAACCCTAAAGGCTGGGCAGTGTTAGCTCGAACCAATAAGTTATTGGATTTGATGCAGGAAGAATTAGTTTACTTAGATATTCCTGTTGAGAGGATTGGTGGTAAATCTATATGGGAGTCACCATTGATTGTTGGCTTAGTCAGCTTATACAGAAGCTTATCGAACCCGAAAAGCATGGTATTTATTGATGATGCACTTAGCTTTATAGGTGTACCAAATAGTGTTATTAGCGAAACACATAAGCATGTTGTTGAGGTTGGCGATATAAATAAGGTTAGCTCATTATCATTGCCGGAAAACAAAAACCTAAATATTTATTTGGACTTGGCCAAAAACATACCTAGTAATGACGATGAAGAAGGAATTGATGAGTTTATAAGTACAGTTTTCAATATTGCATCAGTAATATCAAAGGATCACGAGCGCGCTGTTAATAAACTACGGTTAGTTTCTGACCGACTACAAGGTTATAGCGGGTCACTAAGAATGAGGGTGTCAGCTTTGATTCGCCTTATGCAGATGAAAGACGAAATTGACCATAGCGATAAAGATAAGGTGATACTGGCCACTATGAATGGCTCAAAAGGACTTCAGTGGGAAAAAGTATGGATAATAGATGTTGAAAAAAATAGAGTGCCTACAAAATTTAGAGGCGATAGTGACAATGAGGACAGTAAGTTAGCATTTTTAGAGGAAGAAAGGCGTTTGTTATACGTGGCCATCACTAGGGCTGAATCACGATTATATATAAGTTATCGCCATGGGAAGCACTCGCAATTTATTGAAGAAATGCAGCCAGATTAGGCGTTCCTTTAAACGGAAGTAGTCTTTTACCAGCGAGGTCAGAAAACTATTTGACCTTGCTTCAATTTTTTAAATAAAAAACAGTACAAGCATTGTAAAAAAAGTAAATGCGTTATATATTCAAATTATCGCTACGGCGATAAACCCATTTTCGCTACGGTGAAAATAAATCGCTACGGCGATAAACCCATTTTCGCTACGGTGAAAATAAATCGCTACGGCGATAAACCCCCTTTCGCTACGGCGAAAAAAATCGCTAAGGCGAAAGTAAATCCCTACGGCGATAACACTTTTCGCACCTGCGATCGGTTTGGCTAAGCCAACAAAACGAATTTAAATATGAATACCAACCCCCCTCCCCCAGTGAGCATTAGCTTATCTGGTATTTTTCATGCTTAAAATTTATTGAAAACATAACTACCTAGTTATGTCCTTAATAATTTTTACCGTTTTTTTTAACTGAAGTTTTTAACTTCGACTCCTTGCATGGAGTATAACCCTTAGCGGCTTTACATCCCTGTATCGCGACGGTTCAACCTTTTTAGGTCAATGAATCATATGCTACGGCATCAACCCCAAACCCAACCAAATAGTCCTGCTATTTGTAAATTAAAAAAACGGAGAGTAACCACTCATGCGAAACTTTAAAAAAAGCGCACTAACCCCTAAGGCAAATAAAAACATCTTTAGTAATTTTTTCAACTTCGTTGGATTAGTTAATAAATGTATTTATCTGCCGACCTATTTAGTTTCAAAACTTTTTCATAGCGAAAATTACTTTGGGCGACTCGTTGTTTTGTTTATATGGCTTATGAATGTTATATCCTTAATGTTTATTTCATCTACCATGACAAGCACAACAGGCTTATTAACCAATCTTAGCAACTTTATTGTTTCGTTTGGTCTTTTAAGTGCAGTTCCCGTTTTAATTATCCAATTTAGAAAAGACTCTTTTTAAGTTTAACCCCTTAAATCGTAACTAAATAAACCCAAGGCAAATAAAACACCATTAGCAATCCATTCAACCACGTTGAATTTGCTAATTAATGTTCCTAATGCCTAACTAGTAACTGTACTTTAAATCGTAATTATTTATTTGAACCACTCGTTGTAATGCTTATATTGTTTTGACTGTAATAATTTATTATTGCTTTCATATTTTTCAATTAACACTACATGCTTGCTAACTATCCTTAACAATTCTTTGTTTCTTTTAGTTATTAATTCTGGTTTTAATTTATTTCTACAATTTCAAAGTCACTTTTTAAGTTTATTTCCTTAAATCGTTACTAAATAAACCCAAGGCAAATAAAATGACATTAGCCACCAATTCAACTTCGTTGAATTTGCTTCGCTAAAACCATTATTTTCCACACATTTTAGTTAACTCACTTTCATAGCAAACATTTCATAAACCACACGCCGTACTGAAAATCTTAATTTTGAATGTAATATTTATTTCCTTCATTACTATGATTATCGCGACTCACTTATTGACTAACCCTAACAATATTTATTCTTTGTTTTGTTTAGTGCTTTAAGTTTGGTTTTGTTTATTTGTATTTTGAAAGTTCCTTTTTAAGTCCAACCACTTAAATCGTAACTAAATTAAACCCAAGGCGTCAGCCTAAACCCTACGGGAGTATTTATTCACTCCTTTGGGGTGCATGTACTCCCGTTTTTTATATCCCGGAGAGTAACCATGCAAACCCATGCAAAGAAAAATAAAGTTAACCACCTAGACAAAATTGAATGCGTTTATCGTATACAACACCACGGCTCTACTGTTAGAGCTTGTGCTAAACGTTTTGGTGTTACTGATAAAAAAGTAATTAGTTGGCTTTCGATGCACGAAAAAGGTGAACTTATTAAGCAACATGCTCAGTGGTCACCAAGTTGGAATAGAGAAAATGTAATTCAACACCCGTTGGATTTAGATATATTGCAAGCAATTAAGCGGGGAAATCCCACTTATGAAGACTCAATTATCTCTTTGTTCGACCCTGAACTTGATGCAGTTAACTGTATATCTCATGTTGAATGGCAAGATGAAGAAATTGAAAAACTATGCTTATGGATGGTTGATCGTTCTTTAGAAATTCTGCGTGATGTTGCTATTGATAGTGAAGACTTAATTGTCGAGCTTGAGTTCGTTAGTTCTAACTATTTTGCATTAATTTGTAAAGCGTTTGGCTTTGATCATGTTGAACTCCGTAAAGGAATTTACCATGAACTTAGACTTCGCGGTGTAAATGAATTTGCATTAGAAATGTTAGAAATATCATCTGTATATACTCGTTCTGGAGTTACTTATGTTCCTAACAGTGAATACTAAGCAGTCTCTAAACAGTGTACTTACATGTGTATTTGAAATAGATGGAGAGATTAAATGAGAGATTTAGTATTTAGGCAAGCATTTGCTTATAACTTAGTTGAAATTATCACTGCGATAGTTACATCTAAATACCTTAAATTTAATTCATTTATTAACAATACTGATATTTTGGTTTGGATTGCATTAGAGCAAGGTGATGTAGTTCCCCAATTATATATTAGTGAGATAGACAAAGCTTTAACTGAGCTATCAACTGATTTTAATGGGAAGTATATAGAAGCATATGCTTTAGCAGTTCAAACATATAACGAGAATTATGAAATTGATAAAATGGCTGAATCAAGCATTTACGTTTCATAATTTAACAACTGTATAAAAAGTTCTAAACCCTAAATTTAATTCTAAAGATTAAATTTAAAACCCTAATCGGGGATAGTTTTCCCTGATAGGGAAGATCTATCTCCAAAAAACTTAATTCCTTTTGGAGAGTAACCATGTCAAACACAAACACGGCAGAAAACGTAACAGAAATTCAATCAGCAAAAGTAAACTACAACGAATTAGAGAAGGTCGATGCACATAGCATTTTCCCTGATTTTTTCACTCCCGGTGAAAGAAGTCTTACTCGTCGTAAAAATCGTCACCCTGATTGTCAAGGCTCTAACAAGTATTACATTCCGACAGAAAAGACGCTTAAACGCTTATTATCTTGGTGGATGGCGCCTGTTCAACTTCAAACTTTTGGTTTGCATGGTGAGACAGGTACAGGTAAAACTGAAATGTTACTTTTTGTAGCAGATCACTTAAATGAACCTGTATACATGGTTAAGTGTCACGGTAGCTTAATGCCAGAAGATTTAGAGGGTTCACGAGTTCTTATGAATGGTGAAACACCTTTTAATCCTGGTCCAGCTGCTAAAGCTTACGCTAGCGGTGGGTTAGTAATTTTTGATGAACTTGATAAGGTAAATCGCAACACTGGTGCTGCGATTCATGGATTACTGGAAGGTAAACCTTGGCCTATAGAGCAAATTGGAAAAACACTAACTAAACACTCATTGTGTCGTATCGTTGCCACAGGTAACACGACTGGTGAGGGCGGCTCAGAGTTCTACACTTCTTCACAGAAGTTAGATGATGCCTTACGTTCACGTATCGGTTGGTACAGAACGTATTACCCACAACCAGCACAAGAGTTAAAAATAATACAAAAGCAATTCCCAGCAATCCCATATGCTCTCGCACACAAGATGGTCTTAGTCGGTAACGAATTAAGAAAATTACGTGTAGGTGATGATGGAAAAGGCATTGATGATCCAATCGGTTGTATTTTTAGTACACGAACATTGGTTAATTGGGCTTTTCATACGATGGTATTTGGTAAAGATGCGGAATGGCGCGAAGCCTTAGATTTCTCTATGCAAGGCGGTGTTGATAGTGATAGCCAAGAAATAGTTGATGCAGTATTGCAGCGATTATTAGGTTTAGATCTTGATAAACCAAGTGGAGAAGTTTTTGCCTCACACGCAAAAAAGTAACAAGCTCTTCCATAAAACCGGTAGCTAGTTTTTACGATATGACAGACAGTTTAGATTGTTCCGTTTTTGAAGCTCATGAGTTTCCAGACGGTTCATTTAAAGCAATGTCTATCGGCACTAATGCTAATGGAAAGAGATTATCGGTTACATTTAGTTGCGTTGGAGTATTTACTGGTCTTAATAGTATATACAGAAAAGTTAGTGATATTGAGTGGGTGGATAACAGTATGCATCTTGATGATGTTGTTGCACACTTTACGATTAAACACAGCACTGAATACAAAGGACAAGAAGCGGTTGAATTAGGCTTTCTACCATGTAAGCCTTCTTCGTACCCAACAGAGTCTTTCGATGTTATTACTTTAAGTAAAAGCAAAGATGAACTTTGGGCCATTGGTCACTTTAATAATGCCCTTTATGTTTTTTACAAAAAGAGCAAACGTTATGGTGATTATTGGATACCGCAAATAGTAGATAGTAAAGTTTCTTCAAGAGATCGTATTCAAGAAAAGCTGGATGATGGGTATTTCACTACCATTAATAGCTTTGAGTTCGATCACAAAACTAGAAACTTAGAATATTGTAAATAGAGGCTAACACCTCTAAACCTAAACCCTACAGGGGCATAATACCCCTGAACAGGGTTGTTATGCTCCGAATTTATCAAACCCCCCGGAGAGTAACCATGACAACCCAAACATATACAGTCGATTCAGCAAAAGAAGCTTCTAAACTAGCCACAAGCAATGCCAACTTAGATATTAAAAGTGGCGCTTGTTTAATTTCAGTAGAAGTTCAAGGAGCATGTGGCGAAAGTATTATCTCTGATAGTAAATCGTTAATAGATGGACAAGTGCTCGACTCTGAGTTGCTTTCAGGTACTAAGCTACGCTGGTTCCCGAAAGAAAAACTTAGATTTGTTAGTAAGTGTTCAGCTCAAGCTCGTCGCGCTCTTAATCAACGAGGTATTAGCTTTGCAAAAGGCGCTACCCTTGTACCAATCAGTCAATTAGATGATTTGATTACAGAGTTAAATGAAATTGATACTGAATTTAAAGCTGAAGTGCATAACCTTAGAAGTGAGTATGAAAACACCATTGAAGACCATATTTTAAATAATAAGCCTGTAGAGGCCTATATTAGAAAATGTTCAGATGAAGCTAGTAAATTTGCTGGTCGATTTACATTCAAGGTGCACCCACCAATGGCAATTCAACCTCTTTTTGATGGTGATGAAGATGTTATGGCTGTTGAAGCGAGTCAAACTTTGTTTGATGAAATTTCTAACGAAGCAGCCGAAATCTATCAAAAGTCGTTCCTTATGGCAGAAAAAGCAACAAGCAAGAAGTTAAAACCAGTTTTCGCTCTACGCGATAAATTGGTCAATTTATCTTTCTTGGATTCTACTGTTGCTCGTGTAGCTGAGCGCTTTTCTGAAGTGCTAAATGAATTACCTTTAACATACCCTTTAATGGGTGGTGACTATCACAAAGTATGTCATTTTTTGACACTTGTGAGTGACAGAGCAAAAGTTATTGCTTATGGAAAAGGTGGTGATGAGCTAAGCGAAGTCGAAGTTGAGGAAGTGGAAGAAGTGCCAGTTGAGGATAATGCGTTAATCGCACAGTCTAGTATAAACACTGAAGATAACCCTTTCAGTGAGAACCCATTTGGAGAAGCAGTAGAACTATCAAGTAGTGACCCATTTAATTCTGAACATGCAGTTCAGAATAATAGTGTGGACATTGATAGTTTTGCTTTTGATGGTTGGTAATTAATTTTATCAATTGTTAGCACCAGTAAAAGCCTAGCGCTTTTGCTGGTGGCTTGCTCCTTAAAAACATTTTTTTAGGAAAGTGTTTTTAAAGATTAAGAATATAAACCCACGCGGGTACACCTACCCGCTTGGGCATGGTTGTACCCTGAATTTAGATATTTCGGAGAGTAACCATGAAAATCGATTTAAAAAAAATGCTTGAAGGTAAAACAGTTAAAACTTTAGTCCGTGGAGATTATGTTTTTAAAACTGTTGAACATGATGGTAAAGAAATTGTTGTAGGTGCTCGACTACTCATTACCAATTCTTCTCGAAGAATTGAGAATAGTGAACTAGTTACTGCATAACCACCATTCAAGCTCGCTTTTGCCTGCTTGGGTGGCGAGCTTTCTTTTTACCGGGTCACGGTGATCACCAATGCACCTGAGACTCGGATGTATTGGGATCATCGTGATTTCGATATATGAGGAAGTAATATTATGAACTACAACAATTTCGACAAAATTAACCATGTAAAAGCATTAGTAGACCAAAGTGGCGGTTGGGAGAGTGTTCTTTCAAACTACCATGGGTTAGCGCAATCATTTGAAAAAGGTACTAGGCAGCAGCCTTGTCCTTTAACCGGTGGTGGCCGTACTAAGTTTAGATGGTTTCGAGACTACAGAGATACAGGCGGGGCATATCATAACGATGTAGGCCCTTTACCTGATGGTATATCTGTTGTGTCTTGGTATGTTGGGTGTTCTGTCTCACAGGCTTTAGATGAAATTATACGTATTTGTGGCGGTGACTTATCACGAGTTACTGAATCAGATGCAGCTAAAGCACAACGTAAGCATACCCAACAAAGCGCATACAAAACGTCAGAAGAGGCCCTAGCAAAAGCTAAAAAAGTTCTTAGGAACAATAAAGCTCAAGCTAAGCCAATTTTGAACACTCATGCGCAAGATTACCTTCGCAATCGAGGTATTAATTCTGACCTTACTAATATGTCTGATTTGGGTTTTCATCCAAAACTTGCATATAAGGAAAGCGACGAAACAAATTGGCAGCACTTCCCCGGAATGCTTGCCATGGTACGTGATGTGAACGGTAAACCTGTCACTATGCACCGTACTTTTCTTGACACAAAACTACCGGTTAAAGCAGATATTAAGCGCAGCAAAATGATTTTTGCGCCTATATCTGATGTTCGAGGCTGTTCTATTCAATTAGACCAACCAAGAGACGTAGGTTTTGGAGAAAAAGTTATAGGTATAGCTGAAGGCATTGAAAATGCACTTAGTGTTCGTGAAGCTACAGGAACTCCTATGTGGGTCGGTATTTCGGATCGTTTAATGGAAGCCGTAAAGTTTCCAGATGACGTTACGTTTGTCCTAATTTGGGCTGATATTGAACCTAGTGGGGCTGGTCTTGCTGCAGCGAAGCGCTTGAAGGATCGTTTGGAAAAAGAGGGCAGAAATGCCGAAATCTTTGTACCAAATTGTCCTGAAGGTGTTGATAAAATTGATTGGAATGATGTTTATCAGTCAAAGGGCTTTGATGGTTTTCCACCAGCTCTTAGGCCTGAATTTCAACTTGATACTGGAGTTGTTATTCATGATTAAAATCATCACTTCGTCGCGTCAACATCACAGCGTAGAAAGCAAAGGCACAATACTTCAGAGTCTTGAACAAGGCTCCGTTGTACACAAGTCACAGTGTCGAACTGGAATTTGTGGCTATTGTAAGTGCAAATTAAAGTCGGGTTCAGTGACTTACGTCACTGAGCCTTTAGGCTTTATGTCAAACGATGAAATCTTGCCATGTATATCAATTGCTAATGGAAATATAGAAATAGAGAACTGAAAAGGGAAGTCCTTTTTGGTCCTCTATTTTTCATTTTATTGTTTCTCTAAGCAGTAAAACGAAAAGCAGATGATATAGAACCTAATAGCTCCGGCTATAAACCCTTAAATAAAACCCTATACGGCTTAGCCGTTAAACCCCCTATGGAGAGTAACCACCCATGAAATCAAAAAACAGAGTTATAAAAGTAGCTAGAGTATTATCAAAGTTAATGAGTGACAGAGAAGGTATTAAGGTCACTGTTAGTGGTAGTACGGCTTATAGTTGTGGTGGAAGAATTAATATTCCATTTGGCGATTTTACTGATCCTGATTATGTGTCTATGACGCATGGTTATATTGATCATGAAATTGGCCATGAAAAACACACCAGTTTTTCAATCAACTTTAAGAGTAAGTTACATTCAAATTTATGCAATATCTTTGAAGATGCACGAATGGAGAAGTTAGTTGGTTCAGAGTATCCAGGCGCTAAGTTAAACCTTGAAAAACTTGTTTTAATAGCAATTAAGAAAGGCTTGTTTAGTGAACCTGTGAGTTCTGATAATCCGTTATCACTAGTATTAACATACTGCTTATATAAAGGCCGTGTACTTGGTGCAGGCAACCTTTGTCTAGATCAATATGCTGAACAAGCTTTAGCGTATTTAAAAGCAACCTATGACAATAACTTTATAGATAGTTTAACTGAAATAGTACATGGAATTACAAACACTCGTAGTACGCGTGATTGTGCAGATATGGCTTGGAAAGTTATTGAGCTTATGAAAAGTACAGATGAAGAGGAGCAAGATGAACCTGAAAATGGTGATGATAGCGACGATTCAGAAAGTGATGAGCAATCAGACGATGAGCAATCAGACGATGAGCAATCAGACGATGAGCAATCAGACGAGCAATCAGACGATGAGCAATCAGACGAGCAATCAGACGATGAGCAATCAGACGAGCAATCAGATGGTGAGCAATCAGATGGTGAGCAATCAGACGAGCAATCAGATGGTGAGCAATCAGACGATGAGCAATCAGACGAGCAATCAGATGGTGAGCAATCAGACGAGCAATCAGATGGTGAGCAATCAGACGATTCAAGTACGGATACTAATGGAAATGAAGCCTCTGCTGAAGACCAAGAAAACGGTAATCAAACTTCACGAATCATTAAGTCAGTTATAGATGCTATCGAAGACGATAATATTGAAGTACCTGACTTTCATGAAATGATAGCCGAAGAATTGAGACAAGAAGCAGAAAACTTTAGCCCTTCTGAAGATGATTCCGAACTCCGAGATATATTTAGTAATACGTTACCTGTAACGACTAAATGGAAAGAGATGGGGTTACCTTTTAATAATCCTGAATTAATACCCAGTGCAGGCAAGGCGGTTTACCGTACCCTACACAGAGCGTTAATTGATGACACAGAGGAGTTGAATGGTTTTAGAAATCGTGGCCGAAAATTATCTAGCAAAAAACTAGTTGGATCGGTTTTAGGTGATGATCGCATTTTCAAAACACCAGTAATAGAAAACGAACTGAGCGCCGCTATTAGTATTTTAATAGATGCGTCAGGTTCTATGGCTGGTGGCTATCAAGAGATTGCTAACGCGGTAGCATTAGCAATGTCTAAGGGTTTGCAAAGCTTACAAGTTACAAATGAGATTGGTTTTTACTCGTCTGAGATGTGCCTATATATAGCAAAACCTTTCAACCAAAAATATATCGATGCAAAACGCTTTCAAGTTTGTTCTGATTTATACACTCCAAGCGGTGAGGCAATGAAGTCTGCATTAATGAGACTAAATGGCCAATCTGAAGATAAGAAGTGCTTATTCCTCGTAACTGATGGTGAGCCTAGTTGTCCGGGGTCATTCATTGAGGCCTTAGAGCTGGCAAAGATATTGGGTATAAGCATAGCTGTATTAGGTGTGGGTATGACTAGAGATAACATAGATGGTTTAGACGATAAATACTTTACGAATCTAGAGTGCGTTTCAAACCTAAAAACTGCGTTATCCAAAATAGTAAAATCAAACATATTTTAACTCTGTAAAATATCGTATGTAGGAGCGTGTTATGGATGGAACAGAAATTGTTTCAGGCTATGCAAAAACTGTTGTTCAAGTTATTGCAGCTACTGTATGTGGTGAAATTATTCATCAAAGTGATTTGACATCATTAGAAATTGAAGTAGGAAGTTTCTACTGCGCTGTATCTTATGGTGAACAGATAACTCGTACTGAGTTGAAGCATTTGGATGCATTGATTATTGAAAACAACCCAGCATTATCGGGTTTGATTTTTAATATTTACAATGAAGCTAATAACTTTTTAGAGCCGATTTATGATCTTACTGAATCAGTAAGTGAAATAGATTACTTAGCAGAACAATACGAAACACATTCTCAGCATTAATATGAGAATTAACACCGGCAATTAAATAATTGCCTTAAACATTAACCCAAAAGGGGGTCGCTCTCCCTTTTGGGATTGCTCCCCCTCAAATATGAGGATAAGCAATGAGTAATAAAAAGAAAAACTTCGACCAGATACTTGTTGAACTTGTTCTGATGGCTATATTAGTTGGTTTCATACCCAGCTTAATTGTAGGAGCTTTAGAAGACTCTTTTGGAGTTTGCATAAGCCAAGTTGCAGATGTGTGCCACCAGTTACAAATTCAAGGTTTAGTTAAAGCTATAGGAGCATTAGTTTGTTCTGTAGCTGCGGTTGTCGTTTCATTTACTATTTCAAAGCAATACAACAAAGAGGACAAATAATATGGACACAAGTATTTATCAAATAGCTACGGTAATTGTGGTTTTGGTGACATTCAGCACACTTGCTGGAGGTCTTTACTTGGTAGCCAATAGGTCTTCTAGTTGATTTTGAAATAAATCTGTTTAATTAAAGCGTCCTTTGGGGCGCTTTTTTTTGCTTAAATTTTACTGCCGGAAAACCAATTTGTTAAACACTAATCTAAACCAGGAGTAGTGTAGAAATGTTCCTTCCAGCTTTTATCTGTTTTCCTCCAAGTTCCATCAATTCTGGGCACTCTATTTAAACGCTCGACCCAATCAGTTAATGACGGTAAGTATTCAGTATCGGGCATAGCGATAGGGCGCTTATTACTGAGAACGCATTCACTTAGATTACTTAATGTAGCGCGACAATCGTTCGCCTAGAGCTTCATGGGCGTTGTTTTCTGCTGTTATGTAAATTGGTTCATGTGGGCATGATACATGCTTTATAAACTCATCCCACGATGCATAACCTAATGTAACAGAAAGGGCTTCATGCACTTCTTTAAGCGTTGGCGGCACTGAGTCGAAGCAGGTTACATCAAACGGTATTCCAGATTTGTTCCATTCGTAAAAAAGAGCATCAGCCCATGCACTCGCTTCTATAGAGTGAGCAGGTGTTATTTTTACGTTTTTCATAGTTACTTTCTTTTTATTTTTTTATGATAAGGTTTATATTAGTTTATAGGTTGTCAAAATAAAAATACCGTAAACTGAGGTATTACCTGGTTGTTAAGAGAGTAGGGTGAACAGAGTAAGTAAAGGAATAACGTGTATTATATCGCTGGAATAATTTGCGATATTTTGTTGTAAGTTATTGTTTTCAAGATAAATAAAGAATAAATAATTCTTGTATAAAAAACACAAAAAAACCTGCTAATCAGCAGGTTTTTATCAAGGTTATTGGTTATGTTTTTCCAAGAGCGCTACTATAGCTTCTTCGATTTCTCGTTTAGCCTCTTCAGTAATTTTGTCAAATGTATAAGTTACCTTTCTACCCTTTTCAGTTTTTTTAGCTGTTCTTTGATTACCCTTACAGTCAAACAGTTTAGTTGTAACCGCTTTATCCTTCGGTTTGGCAGTAAGTTTTTTGTTTGCATTTTTAATAAGAGTTAAAACAGCACTTTTATATTCATCGGCCGCAAGGTTATCATCTATGCTAATAATTTCAGTTTCGATTTCATCTATAAATCCATCAAGAAAGTTGTTATTTTCAAGTTCATCTTGCACTTGCTTGAGAAGTTTATAGTCTGCAATAGCGAGCGTGTTCACATCAGGGAAAAGCGTTAGCATTTCCTTTTTTACCGAGGCAGCAGTGAGCGCTTTACTTATTAAGCTTTGGCTAACACCGAGCTGTTCTGCTAATGCAGTTTGATTTAAGGTTTCGCCAGTATCATTAAAGTGATTATCTTTAATCAACTGACAACGCAAACCAATATCTCTTAAGCTATGCTCCTTTGCCGATTGAAGCTCTTTTGCTAACGCTTTCGCATCACTGACGCTTATATCTTCGCTAGAAACGAGAAGGTGAAACTCCTTAATCGCTCCTTCTTCATATAAAAACCGGGCACGCCTACGTGAGCCGTCTAATATATCCATCTTCCCATCAAGTAACCTTGCAATGGCCGGTGTATATTGTTGCGTAAGAATAGAGTTTAGATCTTGTAATGACTCAAGGGTTAAATCGTCTTGGAATCGTCCGTTAACCTCAAACGTGACGGTGGTATTATCGCGTACTTCTTCATAAGACAATGTAACAGGTGTGAATTCTACTTTTTTACCTGACTTCAAAGTCCATACTTTACTTTCCCCAACTGAACTTAAACCAAAGAACTCTTTAAGCACTGCATTTGTATTTTGATTTGAGCTTTCAATTGCAGATTTTAGATCCTTTGATAGATGCTGTATTTTACTTATTGCTGCGTCTACTATCGCATCTTCTCCACCTGGTACACCACCTGTCGGATTGTTAAAGCCACGTTTTTTTGCCATTATTTTTCCTCCTTACTGCTTTCACGCCATACTTTTGCAATATCTCTATATACCTGACTTGTTACTTCATACCCATTTACTTGAGCTTTTAGAAATGAAGATTTACTTTTGTCGTATTCACTTTTGGACATATCGAAGACAGTAGCCATTGATGCTTGGCAATTAGAAACAGCCTCAGATGCTTTAAACTCTTTTGAGTATAAATAGTCCGAGAAATCATCACACAAACCAGTCATCAATCCTGTCGTTGTTGTTGAGCCTTCTTTAAAATTAGTAAGTAACATTTTCATAAAATCGAAGCCGGGATGACCTGCTTTTTTTAAAATAGCCCACACTTGCTGAATAAATTCAAAGTAAGAACTTGTGGCATCAATATCGCTTTCAGTTACACCTAATGGGTAGATAATACCCGTCGCTGCGTAGTAAGCATTATACGTTGGGAAGCCTAGGCTCGGTGGGGTATCTATGATAATTATATCAAATTCACTTTCAACTTCATTGATAATGTTTTTTAAAATTGAATACGGGTTTTCAATTTTATTATTTATAACTTGTTCGTGAAACCAGTTGTCTAAAGCCCTATCTGATTGTGCAGCCGGTAGGATACGTAAATTTGGTATTGTTGTTGGTAAGAATGCATTTGAGATCACTTGCTGCTTTGTTTCACCTTCGTCTAGCTCATAGTTCCCAGTAATCAAATCACCAGATGATAGCTCACCCAACGCCTCTGACTTCGTAGCGTAAAAGGTGGTCAATGTTGCTTGTGCATCCATATCAATTAGGCCAATGCGGAATTCTTGATGGAACTCTGTTGCTAGGCAAGAAGCTAGTGTAGCCGCAGTAGCTGTTTTAGCTACGCCACCTTTTTGATTTTGTATCGCGATTACTTGGAGTTTTTGATTTGATCCACGGTTGAATTTTTCCGCTTTTCTCAAATCTTGAGGCATTAGATCACGTACCTTGTATATTTCTTCTAAGTCCAGTGACCACTGAGAATCATCATGTCTGCGAGGGTCAATGTTAGCTAATTTTGTGTATTTATCTATAGTAGCCGCATGCACACCTAAATAGTCTTTGCTTTCATTACGAGTAAAGTTGCGAAGTTGTTTCTGGTTATTACTCAACAATCTTCTATTACGCGCTTCTTTATGATTGGTTGCGCCTACACTTAAATTATAAAAATCTCTATCAGTTTTAGCTACTTTTTCTGAACTCATGAAAAACCTCATACTTAACAATTATTCTAGTAAAGTGATAGTACATAATATGTATAACTGTGTATACCGATTTTTGTATTGCGAGTCATTTTTTGATACATGACTCGTGTATTGGTGTGTGGGCAATTATTCCCATATATATCGCGATTCCAAAATGCTGAAAACGCAATAAAATGATTATTGCTAATGAAATAAAGTACTTAGTCAATTCTGTAAAGTGGCTTTATCCGTGCGTAATGACGTCAGGCAACTCAGTGGCCATAAAAAATAGAGCCGATTGGTTATTGCATTTGTCATCGTATCTTATCAAAAGTCGTTTAAATGCAGAGCATGTGTTCTGTATTGATTACAGTTTTTTTGCAGAAAAGTAGAAAAGTGTCTTCATTTTTTACACTTTTATTAAACTATCATTTCTTTCTTAAACTTTTTACACATTAAATATGTATACGTCTAAAACACTCATAAATTTAATGTTGTAACAACTTGATTTAAAACACATTAAATGCTTTTTTGATCGTTTAAAATAATGTGGCTGGCTTATTGCAGAATTGAGTATGTGACAAACAAAAACAGGAGAAAATGTATGTCTATTATAACAAAGCGTTATGCTTATGCTTTTGTATCAATTTTTTGCCAATTATTTTTATACGCTGCAATTATAAAGTTTGGAAATAGTGAAGATATAGCTAGAATTGTATACATTTTAATCAACATAATTAGTATGTATTTGTATATAAAAGCGCTTATTACAGATATAAATTATCATGGAATTTATTAACAAAATTTCGTAAAAACTGCGAAAGTTAGTGCGAAAGCTTTCGCGTTTTTTTCTGTATTTTACGTGGAGATTTTACAGTTATTAATGTTTTTATTTCTGTAAATTTAAATTCAAATAACTAACTTAGTTAGTGGTTAAGTATAAAGCTTCATATAAACAATAATTTATATGGCTTTTTTTTGATTTTGGCGTCTGGTTTTAAACTCGTTCATATTGTAATTAATTGCGAAACTACTCGCTCGCTAATGGCGAAATTGTTTCGCGATACGAGCGATACTATTTGCCGTAATTGCCTATATGAACAAGCGTGTGTATAATTCAATCATGTTTAAAAGTAGGTAATACCAATGTCTGCAAAAACCACTTCATTAAATCACAAAAAAATGATTCATGAGTTGTGTAATAACTTAGTAAAAAAAGGTATTGAGCCTAACATTCCTATGCTTTTGTCGTTGATCCCTGAAATTAAAAGCACGAGCACAGCTCATAAACACTTACTATCTTGGAAGACTATTAGGGCCCAAGAGCAAAAGGAATGGTTTGATAACAAATTTGCATTGTCATCTAACTTTGCACAAACGTTTATGGATGAATTGGCGCTAAAGGAAAAAGAGGCAGAACTACGCTATAAAAACCAATTTAATGAAGCTAATAGTCAGCGTTTAATAGCCGAGCAAGAACTATCACAATTCAAAGCTGAATATGAGGCACTGAGTCTTAAGCAAGTGGCAAGCGAAACAAGGATAGAGCTACTTGAGAGGCAGTTAATGCAGAGTCGAGAGCTTGCTAATGAAAATCAAGAAAATGAGGCACAATATCAAAAAGCTCTGGAGGAACTGACTCGCACGCATTCTCTGGCCGTAAAGGAGCTAGATACACAAATTGAACAGTTGAGAATAAAAAATCTGTCTAGTAGTAGGTTGAACCAAGAACTAGTAGAAGAGCTAACTTCACAGAAAGCATTAGCTAGTGAAAGCAAGGCTCTCGCACAAACGCTAGATGAAAGAAACGAAAAATTACTCTTAAGTAATGAAGCCCTTATAAAGCAGAATGAAAAAGTTAATGCAGAGCTTGAAGATGCTACCCAGGCGGTTGAAGACAATAAAAATAAAGTTAATGAACTCACCGAAGTAAAAACTGCATTACAAAACGAACTAATAACGCTGAAAGCTTCTAATTTAGCTTTACAGGAAGAAACTAACAATTTTGAAAATTCTAATAATGATATAAGCTCTAATCACATTAATTTAAATGAGATAGTGGAATCAGAAGATAAAGATTTAACTGCGTTAAATGATGCTAATTTAGCATTAACTAAAGAACTCGAATCTGTAAAAGCTGCACTAAAAGAGACTGATGCTAAGTTACAGGATGCTTACACGCATAAGATGAAGTTGTTAGTTGAAGTAAAAACACAGAAAACAGCTATAGATTTACTATGCAAAAGAAAGTAGGAACTATTAAATATGATTAGTTTAATATTGGCAAATGTTGATCCTCTTTGGGTTGTTTTTGGTATCGTCGCTTGTGCCGCGCTTGGCATGCTTATTCTGTGGTTTGGCAGTGTTGATACAGGTAAATTGGAAGAATGATCAAAAAGGTTTCTGAATGGCGAGTAGGGTGCACTCTCTTCATAAGATGGTCAAATGGAAAGGTTAGTGCAGTCAGTAAGTCAAATAAGTAGGTCAATAATTTCATGGTTTATATTGGAGGTATTATCAATATAAACAGTTGGTTGTAACAAATTTAGGTGTTTATTTAAATGTTATTAATGTTGGTTTTTCTATCGGTTTTAGCAACCGGCTCTTACACATTATCAAAGCTGATCAGTGGAGCGCTGGGTATGTTTGTCTTTTCTGTCACAGCTTGCGCGTTCTTCAGTTGGAGATATTTCACTACTGATGTTTACACCAATGCCACCAATATTTTTGAAACAACTTCAAATTCATTAAGCGAGTTTAACTTGCCAGTAGCTATTCTTACGTTTGTTGTATCTATTTTTTCGGGGTTATATTTATTTGCAGTTAAGGCCACAAGATAATAATTTGAAGGCAGAAAAGATTGCTAATCTCAGCGCGCTTTTTATATTTATAGAGTTGTGTATAATTATTAATAGACCTGACAGGAGATATTTATGAGTACAATTCAAATTGCGACAGCTATTGTTATAACTATTACAATATTTACACTTGCTGGTGGTTTGTATGCGTTAAAGAATAAAATTAAACACTAATCACCTTGGCGTCATACATTTTCATCTATCGTAGAAATAAATCCTGATGCCAGGATAAATCTAATAATCCTCACGAAGCCATTCACATCAAGCTATCTAAACCCTTGTGCTCTATAATTAGCATTAATAGAATTCTAATTTTCTGAAAAATGAATTAGAACCACTATATTCGCCCTTTCTAGCTTAGTAGCCTAGATAAAAAACTGTGACATAATTTAGAAACAAACTGTCCAGAAGGGTTGGTTCATGGTAGTTTTTTTATTTGTTATAATTTATTTGATTAGTCATTTATGTACTTTTTATATTTATAAAAAGTGTAATTTTATGGGTGGCCCGAACGCTGCAATTTATTTACTATCGTGTTATGTAAGTCAATTGGTGATACCTTTGTTTATATTGCTACTATCCTTAATATTGTCGGGTGTGGCACAAAGTTTATTCGTTGCTCGAATTGCAGAGTATTTGACTGCGTGCTTAGGTTTGATTTTGTTCACCACCATTACTGTAATGATTTTTAGTGTTAAAAGTAAAAAAAATAGTTAAATTAATATTTTAAAAACTTAGGCGAGTTGGCCTGAGTTTTTTATTTAAAGTCCAATTTAACATAAAAATAGGTATCGTAAATACGCATTTACAAGAGCTATTTTCGCAGTTAATGTATGAATGCCAAAAGTTGAGTTCTCTGGATTTTATAAAGGCGTGTTTAAGTTGGCCGAATATTTTTTACAAGTAGTTTAATTGACCAAATGTGATGTACGGGTTTAATTTTATAGAATTAAATTGAAACATCTTAATATCATTCTTTGAATTTATAAGGCTGTGTAGTTTTGCGTTTTTCAAAAGAGTTTTTTAAGGAAAGCCACGAGTTAGTCTTGGCCAAACCTAAGTATAAAAAAACAGATATATATAAGGATTTGAAATGTCCGATATATAATTATCTTCTCGCATTACAATCTGAAGCGTCTCAAATAACTGCTGCGCGTGTACTTCAGGCCGTTGCAAGACGCATGGGAAGGCAGTCTGTTTATGAAATTCGATGGGAAAAGTTTAACGCAACTGCATTGAACACCTTAATAAGTACCCTTAAAAACCAAGATAATTTGTCACCAAAAACGATAAGTCTCTATGTTTCTATCGTCAAACAAGTCATAGAGCACACTTATCTACTCGGTTATATGAGCGCTTTACAGCGTGACGCAATTAAGATGATTAAAGCAAATACGGGCTCAAGAACGAAGGAATACACCTTGCTTGACCGGAATGGTGTTGAAGGGTTCTTGTCTGATGTTGCAGAAAGTGGTAGCGATAATATATCTAAATTACGTGACTTAGCTATATTTTCAATCCTCACTCGATGCGGTTTACGTAGGCAGGAAGTTGTTAATTTAAAGGTAAACGATGTAGGTATAGCTGCGTTAAGAGTGATAGGTAAAGGGAATAAGCAGCGTAACGTTGCACTACACCCGGTCGTTTTGGAAGCTATTAATAATTGGCTTGCAGTTTATAACTACACTGATAACAACTCACCGCTTTTCGTCAGTATTTTGAAAGGTGGCCACTTGCAAAATAAGGCGTTGAGTGCCGATGCAATATTTAAATTGTGCGCTAAATATAAGTCCCCACCACCTCACTCTTTACGCCGCAGCTACGCAACTAACCTATACCAAAATGGTGTAAAAATAAAAAATATTTCAAAGATGCTTGGCCATAATCAAATTGCTACCACTGAATTATATCTACGTGTTGGTGATGATGAAGTTTTCAAGGATGTGATGGATAAACTGCTATAAAGGTCAATGGTTATATCGGTTTATAGAGCCATTAGCTTTAAGTGAGATTTTATTAGTAATTATTATAAGACTTCTTTGAAGGGAGTTATGTTGGATTGCTTCTAGCCTTTCAGGTAGGAAGATATCAGAGGTGTTATTTTAGTGCACTGTAATTTTTCAATTCCCAGATTTAATTTGAAATAATGAGCCTATGAATAATATGGAGCTCAAAGATGGAACACCGAAAATCACTAGACCTATGGCTTATCGATAGGCCTTTAGATCATTTCCGTAAGTATTACTTATTAGCGCTACTTTCGTTGATCGCTTCTGCTTGGCTGGTTAACCAGTGCATACCATTACTCATTGACGTTTTGCAGGTTATAAACATTGATTATAGCGTTCTTTTTGTATCAGCAGGATTAGGGTGTGCAGTTATATTTATATCCTTTATAGCAGCACAAATATTCGCATTAACTCAAAATTATGAAGGTAAATAAAGCCAATTTATACGGGAAAGAAGGAAATATGTTGAAAGACAAGCTATATAAATACGGGGCTGCATTTTGCATAGCTTCTTTAGTTGGGCTTGGTGCTTTTGTATATTATGTCCCTACTACAGATATACCTACCTTGACGTTTAGTGTGGACGGACAAATCAAGCAAAGGCTAAGGGATTTAACTCCTATTAGTGTAGAAAAAAACACGGCTTATTTTTCTATAGAATGTAGAAATTATAATACTGGTGCGCGTAGCTACTACGTAACATCGAAAGGTACATCAAGGTATGATGAAAAAGCCATGCTAGATTGCCCACGCGAGATGCACTACCTAAACTGCCCTAACTTTACAGTCAGTTTCAAAGATGACTCTGCGGTAGTCAACGTTTTAAGTGGATACAAATCTCAATTTTCGTCTCAGGCAGTTAAAAGCTGTGCTACCAGCGCGATCCTTAATGCTCCGGTTATTTATAGCTACCGGAATAATGAAGATAATTTAATACAGGAAAATATTAATAGTTGGAATTAGCTCCAGAGATAGATGGGCCACGTTGCACTAAACATTCGATAACAAAATAAACGAACCAAAATTTGCTTCTCATACAATTGAATCATAGAATAGCTGTATATTAAAACAGTGGTATTTGTATGCAACCAATTCCAGTTATGAAATCGAATAGCTTATTTTCTCTCTCCGAGTTTAAAGCAGCAGCAGGCTTTCCAAATCCTGCAGAAGATTGTTTATCCAAACCAATTAGCTTGGATACATTGCTGATGGCGCGGCCAAATAGTTCATTTTTGTTCAAGGTAGCTGGGGATAGCATGATCCCCGACATTCAAGACGGCGCAATTATCGTCGTTGATAAATCTTTAAAAGCCACTACCGGTCGAATAGTGCTTGCAACACTTGATAATGAGTTTGTTATTAAGCGTTTAAAGTTAGAGCCTGAAAACAACAGGGCACTATTTGTAAGTTCGAACACAGAGTACGATCCAATCGTGGTCGAATTTGATGATGAGAATAATTGGGATGAAAATGTTATATGGGGCGTTGTGACCAGCGCTCTCAGTATTTTTTAATGTGGGTCCTCTGTGATATTAACGCTGCATATGTTTCATTTATTCAGCTATTCAACCCTCAATATGACATTAATTCCACTCCGCTTGGTGTGTTAAGTTCAAACCAAGGCAATGTTATAGCGCGAAATCAGCCTATGAAAGCGCTAGGCATAAAAATGGGCGAGCCCCACTTTAGAATAAAAGAATTGATTCAAAGCAGTAATGGCCATGTGTGGGGCAGTAATTTCACTTTATTTGGTGATATGAGCAACCGGTTTCACACAGAACTAGAAGAACTAATGTTTGACTGCCACCGCTACTCAATTGATGAAAGCTTTGGTCGTATTGATTCAACCATGGCTCCAAACCCTAAATCATACGCATTACATATTAAAAATACGTTGGCTAAGAACCTGGGCATTGGTGTTGGTGTCGCTCATACGAAAACACTTGCCAAGTTAGCTTCTCATGCTGCGAAACTTAACGAATGGAAAGCTAAAACAAATGGGGTTGCTGTGCTCGATACACCCCTTAAAGTTGATTGGGTACTGCAAAGAGTTAAGACCAGAGATGTTTGGGGGGTAGGTTCTAAAACAGCCGAAAAGCTCTCTTCACAGGGAATAACGTCGGGATTAGAATTAAAGAATTTAAACGTAGTAGAAGCAAAACGTAAATTCGGTGTTGTTTTATCTCGGACTATACAAGAACTCAATGGTGTGAATGCAGTGGAGCTTAAGGACCTAAACGAAGGTCGCGATAGTATTTGTGTTTCTAAAAGCATGGGTAAGCTTGTTTCTGATTTAAATGAGCTTAAAAGCGCACTTTCTTCACACGTTTCAACAGGATCAATGAAATTAAGACGGTTTGAATTATTCACCAACAGCATGACAATATTTGTTTCGACGGATGTTTTTAGGTCTTCTCAGCCACAACTGAGTAAGAGTATACAAGTAAACTTGCCGTTCCATTGTACTGACTGTGATGTGTTGATCAAATACGCAATGTTTAGCTTAAGTCAGATATACCAGGAAGGTTATTTATTCAAAAAAGTTGGTGTGATCTTCAACCAGTTATTGTCAAAGAATGACCACCAGCAACTCAATCTGTTTAATGATTCAGGTATTTCAAACGTCAATAAAAAGACTACCGTAAGTGATGAAATAAACAGTAAATTTGGCAACAATGTTATCAGATTTGGCGTGCAGGGCTTTAAGCAGGAGTGGAAGCCAAAAGATGGTTTAGCGCCAAAGAGCTACACAACAAACTTAAAAGAATTACCGGTTGCACTTGCTAAGTGATAGTACGTGGCCAATTAACAGGAGAAAACCGATGCTACTCAATTTCATTAGTAAGTTATTCGATAAACCAGCAGCTAATGCTGTAGAAGTTGAAAACAAAATTAACTATCAAGAAGCAACTCAATCTATGGCAGAACCTACACCTATCAATGAAATGTTATATGAGCATTTTTCAAAGCTTTCAATGTACCAAGGTCAACAAGCTTCAAACTTATACCATGGTGGAGCGCATAAACCAGGATTGCCAGTTAAGGGTACATTGTGGCTTAGTAACAATCACGCTGAGGCAAATAGATACGCGAACTTTGGGTGTAGCAATATACCTAACCTTGAGCCTATTGTTTTTAAAACTCAACCAAGAAGAGCCTTAAAGCTATTAAGTTTTCCGGGGAATCATGTAGACATCTTTATGGAAATTTATGGTGGAACATGGTCTCACTCAGAGTTACATAAAGACATTGTTCAAATCTATAATGCAGGGAAAATAGATTTTGATGGTTTTTATAGGCCTCGTACAAATGAATATTTTGTAATAAATGTAGAAGATAATTTGGACTTTATTGAGGAGCAATGCATAAAAGATTAAAATATCGTTTTTGGTTTTGGCGCTTATTTTGTCTTCGCAGGCTGCGCCAGAACCATTCTATCTAATTCTAAAAATCCATCCAATGCCATCAGTAGGTACTAATCTAGGTCGCATTTAATTTGTCCCTTCCGTGTCTATAGAAGTGGAAAAACTGCCAGGCGTATATTGCTTAGCTGAAAAATTGCAACCAGGATAGGGGCATGAGTAGCGTTCTCTCTCTCCACCAACACCGTTTGGATTATATTCTGTTAGCAAAAAATCTTCTCGACAGCCGGGGCATGTAATCTTCTCTTCGCTGGTTTCCATAAATAATACTCTGTTAATAAATTTGGATGTAATAGTACCAAATAATTCAATGGGTACATAAATAAGTGCTTCTTATAAATAATAAGTTTTACTACAGCTTATTAGCTAGTCTATTTGGATAAACAAAGTCAGAACAATCAATGCATTTTATTTTACGTGCATCAGGATGTTGCGGGTTGATAATAAAATTATATTCTTGCGGGCATAGGCTTGATGGTACTTGAAGCACTGCAGAGTCTCCATTCATTAAAAAGTCACTTCCAAGTGACTGAGTATCTGCAGCATAAGGGTACGCGTTCCAACCGGTAGGAAGCTCACCCTCCACTAACCTTAGTACCTTTAACGTATCTGGTATTTGAATAAGAACGACACTCAAGTTTTCTTTTAGTATTTCTTGTGAATCATTAACTAAGCGTTCAAGCATACCAAGCGACCGCGTTGAGGCGGTATAAACGATAGGGGCACCTGCATAATGCCACCGGCCTTCTGCGACCATGCCGCCTAATCCAGAAAGGCAGTTGCTGACATTGTTATATTGTTTGGGGCCGATACGGTACACAATCATTAAGCAGTGAATCCATACTGTAGCCCGTTAATAACTCTGCGTATCAATTCGCGGCCACGGATGCTGTTCATCATTGAACGCGGTGGTTGGTTATCAAATTGGACGTTCGGCGTGTCTAGCCACGTATTCCAGTTGTCGATATTACCGAAATATGCCGCACCAAAGCTTGATAGCCTTGCGACTTCAAGCGCATTCTCACTGATCTGTTTATTTAAGGGTTTTTCTTTGTTGCGTAATAAAGTGCGTTCAGTCGTTCCCAATGCTTTGGCTATAACACCCATTTCCCAATGCATTAACGTAGAAAATGCACGTAAACCGGCTGTTGTGATCCCGATTTGTGCTGTGGCTATTTCAGCCATTGGGTTTGAGTGCGTATTTAATTTGCCAAGCGTCACGACATTGAGAAAGTCTGGCCGTGTGCTCTTTTGTTGTAGCTCGCTCATTATAAATTTACCACTTAAGACATTTGTCTTTAATTGTAGTGACAAGTGTCTGCTTTGGCAATGTGAAAATTTATATATGCCTAGGTGATAGATAAGAATATTACTTTAAACCACTATTCCAATATGACCAATAAAAACAATGCTTATAGTTTTTGGTGATTATTTAATATACCATATTGGAATTGGGTGTTGTTTGGAAATTATATGCCATTTGAGAAAGGTCATAAGCCTGTTAGACGTAGGCCAATATCAGAAGCAGTAAAGCGACTTGAAGCAGGCAGAAAAGGCGCAGGGAAAATCGAAAGTAAAGCGCAGCTAAAACACATACTTGCTAATGCTAATCGTGGTGAAACCGCAGAGAGAAACGTAGCGTTAATTTGGTTCTTGTTCGGCTCACTAACGCGCATTGGTGAAACTTGCCAGTTGCTAGTTAAAGATGTTTTTACTAAATCAGGCGAGCTAAAATCTATTTTTAGAATGAGAGCTGATTACACCAAAACGAATCAAAGCCGTGATTGCGCTCTGGTTTTAAAGCAACAAAGGCAAGCCGTTTTAGCTTGGCGGGATAGACGCATTAGAGATAAAGCTATGCTATCTGTAGATGGTAGTTATGGTGGCTTAAATGGAGATAGCCCTTTATTTTTAGCTAGAAGCGGAAAGCGCTGGGTAACTTTGTCTTTTAACGTCAAAAAGTATCAAACTCAAGACGGGCAAAAAGAAACGCTAGTTTGCTCAAGCATGGAGAACTACGTTAGAAACCTGTTTAAGAGTTGCGGCTTTAAACAAGGCTCAAGCCACTCAGGGCGTAAAAGTACCGCCAGCCTACTATCTGATGCTGGTGTCGATTATGACGTTATACAAATGGCTATAGGCCATGTTAGTGATGATATGACTGATACATACATCATCCCTGATCCACAGCGATTAACTGATGCACTGAATAACTTGTATAAGTCAGTGCCGCCACTAGGAATAAAAGAATAAATGATATTAGAAGGACATTAGCCAGTTGAAAAAGTTTAAGTTTATAAACAATCAATCAAAAAAAGAGTTTCTAGCGTTGCCTGATAAAATTCAAAAGCGCTTTGCAAATGATTTAAACGCAATCTGTCAAAACAAAGAGCCATTTAGCAAGTTTAAGCACTTAAAGGAAAGTGTAGGTATTGGCGCGGTTGAACTAATAGAAAACGGCAGACCAGCATACAGAACGATTTATGTTGCTAAATTTGCTGACACTGTTTTTATTTTGCACTCATTTACCAAAACCACTAACGGAGTAGATAGGCAGGCAATGGACACTGCGAAGAAACGATACAAATTAATGGAAAAAGAAATTAAGTGACACATATCACCACTTGTATATATATCAATGCTGATATATAGTGATTATAAGTTAAACAATAAGGTTATTAAGATGACTCTTGAATACTCAAATATCTTTGATGCAATCACAGAAGATAAAGCAGAAGCCTCTGAACTACAGACGCGCTCAGATCTGATGATTGTTATTCGTGACATTATCAATGCTAAAAACTGGTCACAGGCCGATGCAGGGGTTAAATTAGGGCTAACTCAACCTCGCGTAAGCGATTTGGTAAATGGCCGAATTGATAAATTCAGCATTGATAAATTAATGACTTGTTTGTTTCGAATTGGTTTTCGCTTTAAACCGTCCTTTGCAGATGACCAGTTAACAATGGCTGTTGAAGCTGTTAAAGCACACTAGTTGAAGAATTTTAAGGATAAATAATGGATGACAAAGAGCCTGTTTGGGCTGCATCTTGTATGGTATGCGGTTTTGATAAGAGTTATACCGAAGAAGCAAATATACCTGAGTCTTGCCCTAAGTGTGGTGAGCATAAAAATTTTGACATAGTGCATTTACCATCACTCTATGAGTAAAGCGGTAACTAGTTGGATAAACAAAATATTGGAATGTGTTGCAAATATCAGAGGCTATTAATAATGTCTATTCAAGAATAAAAGTAACAGGGCAATAAGGTGTGTTTCAGAATTTATTGTTCGTCAGAAACAAGTGAGCCACCCCAATTGGGATGGCTCTTAAACTCGCTACCTGTTGTCAATACTCATAGAGCGTAAGAGGACAGGGCTATCACAACAAGAGGCAATGCCTCAGTTGTTGTAATAATACCTAATAAATTTAATAAGGGCAAATAATTTGGATCTTGCAGAAATAAAAAAGGGTCTATCTACGGAAAAGCTTGAAACATATCGTCAAGTATTCTCCTGTAAATCTGACCATGAATTAATAGCTGTTTATATGTCAATGCAGAGTATTATGAGTCATTTTTTCACAGTAGTTCAACTACTTGAAGTTACATTAAGAAATTCAATACATCAGTCTGCGTCAGAGCAGTTTGAAGATCCAGAATGGTTCAAAACAAAGGCAATTAGTGACCAATCAAAAAATCAAGTGACCCAAGCAGAGCAGCAGTGCTTGGATGAGGTGGGAGCTAAATACACGACAAATGATTTAGTGTCGCGGCTACCATTTGGGTTCTGGGTTCATATGTTATCGAGAGACTATAATAATTCAAGAGATAAAGATCATAATTTATGGCAGTTCAAATTTAATCAATGCTTTCCCAACGCCAAAGCAAGTAAGGTTTCCTTGAATACCATTTTTCAAAATTTTGGTACTTTAAATAAATTTAGAAATAGATTGTTCCACCACGAGCCAGCTTGGAAAGGACGTTCTACTAGAAATAGGGAGCAGGCAATAAATAACATTATCAAAAAATATAAGGAGCATTTAGAAGTAATTAGGTATTTGTCCTCTAGTAAGTATCAGTTAATAACCGCGCTAGGGTTTGAGGATAGATTTCTAGCGGAATGTGATATTGCTAACTTAAAAAAATTTGAGAATATATTGTTATCACCGGAGACTCAAAATGATTAGCATTAAAAATAATTTTACAGAGTTATTAAATGACGCATAGTAAAACAAAAACTAGCTTATATAGGCGAGCTTACGTGACTTGGTTGATTAGCACAGGTGTTAACACTGTGCCAGCAATTATAGAAGCTACTGGAATGCCAAGGCGAACGGCTCAAGACACATTAGCGGCAATTCCAGAGCTTTCTATAGCGCTTGAAAACAAAGGCGGTTCGTACTCGGTTGCAGATTGGGGAATGCTGAATAAAACTTGGCTAAAAAACAACTTAAGGCACGTTAGAGACGTGCTATCATATCCATAAGTTAAGAAATCTTGGAATAATTTTTAAAATCTATATAACCCAAATAAACAAAGGCTGAATTGAACGTCACGTTTTACTAAAGAAGATCTGTTTAAAGATGAACAAAGCTGGTCAGGGTTACATGATGTGATCGTTAATGTAGTCCACATCGCTCCGTCAAAAGAGCAGGCCGAAAATATATTTGATGACCTGCCAGAGATGGTAAAAGAGTTGGCTTATAAATGGGGCTTAAATGATACCGATTTTCGCGAAGAAGCATTTGAAGCCATCGAGCTGGAAGTAGATCCGGATGGCGAATAAGAAAAACCCCAGCAGTATATTGGAAAAATAGCTATGGCGCTTGAATGGTTGTACGAACACTGGAAGTCTGAGTTTTTAGCCAACGGCTTTAATGAAGATGTAGCTGAAGAAGAGTATCAAACATGGTGCGAAGGTTTGGGTGGCGAACTGGATAATGAATATCAGCAAACAGCGTATTCGGTAATGATGGCCGCCAAAGAAACTGTTATCGAGTTGCAGCAAATCTACTAATTGGAAATCAGCTTTTGCCAGTGGCGTTTAATTAAGTGCTACTCACAAAAGTAAAATGTTCAACTGGCTTAAAGGGAAAAATAATGGCTGTAATAACGAAGAAAGATGAAAAAATCGAAAATGTGGTTGGTGAGTTAAACGAAGGATATTCATTTGATGACTTCATTAATAAGTTTCAAGAGCTTTACCCGAAGGATTGGAGCAAGATTGAGCGTGAACATGCGAAACATGAACGCAAAACTAAGCCAGGGAAAACACATCCTATGCCTGAGCCAATTCAGTACCTCAAAAACGCTCTGAACGTATGGAATAAAAAGAACAAATAGTTTAATTGGAATAAGGAGAGCGTAATGGTGGTAGAAAGCCGAAAATATGGTTCAGTAGTCTGTGGTATTAACGGCAATGTCATAGCTCTACATGGCAAGGTTGCTATTGGTGATAAGGTCGAGTGGCTTGGTCGCAAAGAAGGTAGCTGCATAAACGATGATAAGTTTGTTGTCGGCGAGCACTATATTGTAGCAGCCATTTATCCAATCAATTTCGATCTGGAATTACAAGGTAGTGAGGACGAATGCACTATCAGAGCAGGTAAAACTGAATACAAGTTAGTGAAATTGGATTAAGGGTTTATATGGATGGTTCGTTTGCACAAATGAGTCATTGCTATGAGTTCATTGAGTCAAGACAGAGTGATGAATGCAGTTGTCCAGAAGAGGACTGGATCGTAGGTAATCGTCTAGCAAAGTGCACCTGCCAGTAATTCGTCAAACCGATTAAGCTATTTCTTAATTTCAATTAGGAGATAGCCATGAGAAAAACACGTAGCCTTGAGCAGTGGCGTAACATTATCGAAGAACAACAAGCCAGCGATTTAACTATTACTGAGTTTTGCCAGCAACATGCCTTATCTAAAACAAGCTTTTATGCGGCACGAAGTAAGCTTAATACTGAATCCAGTCGTTTTGTTCAAGCAAAAGTCACTAAACACGTCGCCCCCACTGAACAGCAACTGCCGATCATGCTTACTATCGGCAGCGTGAAAATTAGCTTCCCACCCACAATGCCTGTCGCTTATTTGAGTCAATTGTTGCGTGAGCTTGCCTTATGAAAATGTTTGTTGAACCCGCGCGTATTTACTTGCATCGTGACGCCGTGGATTTTCGAAAGTCCATTGATGGTCTGGTCGCACTCGTTGAAAGCGAGCTTGAACGTGACGCTTACACTGGCGCATTATTTTTGTTCTGCAATAAATCGAAAGATAAACTCAAGCTGGTTTACTGGGATAAAACGGGGTTTGCTTTGTGGTACAAGCGTTTAGAAAAACAAAAGTTCAAATGGCCAAGTAAAGTCAGTTTGCAAGAATTTGAACTCAGTCCTGGGCAATTGGATTGGTTGTTGTCGGGATATGATGTGCTTGGTCATGAAGAATTGCAGTATCAATCGATCATATTGACAGTAAATGATCGTTGCCACACCGCCTGCTTTATCTTTGCGTCAAACAAGAAAACAACGTCAAATTCTGTTAAATTGCGAACATGAAAATTGATGCACACTTACTTCCTGACGACCTAGAACAACTCAAGCANCATGGNGCTTGAGTTGTTCTAGGTCGTTGCTGAAAAAGATGCGCAAATTCACGAATTACTGCAAGCTTATAACGCGAAGCTTGCCAAAGAGTACGCGAAGAAATCTGAAAAGATGCCCGGTGCTGGAGAGCGCTTCAATGAAGCAGAAAACATTCTTGATGAACATGATAAAGCGCTATTGGCCACATCGCCCTTAGTAAAGAAAGAAAAAGCCAAACCGAAACGCCGGCCACTGCCAGCACAGTTACCACGAGTCGAGGTGGTTGTTGACCTTGATGAGGATGAAAAAGTGTGTGATTGCTGTCAAAGCCCACTTCACAAAATGGGTGAAAGCAGCAGTGAAACACTCGAATTTGTGCCAGCGCATATCAAGGTTGTCAAAACTATTCGCCCTAAATATACGTGCCGTCACTGTGAGCGTGAAGGGATTGAAAGTGTAGTGAAAACGGCAAAAATGCCCGCAACACCTATTCCAAAAAGTATCGCCACGCCCAGTTTACTGAGCCAAATAATCATGTGTAAATACCAGTTTGGCTTGCCGCTTTATCGCCAAGAAACGTTATTTTCTGATATCGGTATTGAGTTGAGCAGGCAAACCATGTCGAGCTGGATGTTACGCTGTGCTGAATTGTTGTCACCGCTCTATCAGCGTTTAAAAGAAATCTTGTTATCTCAAGCAGTTATTCATGGCGATGAAACCTCGTTAAACGTTATTAACGCAGAGAAAGCGACCAGCTATATGTGGCTGTACTGTTGTGGCGATGATAAGCCGGGTAAAGACACTAATATTGTCCTGTTTGATTATCATAATAGTCGCGCGGCCCACTGTGTAGTTGGTTTTCTTGACGGTTATCAAGGCTACATGCACGTTGACGGCTACAAAGCATACGAGCAAACGAAGGCAACACTGGTTGCGTGCTTAGCTCATATACGCCGTAAGTTCATCGAGGCCAAAGGCAATAATAAAAAAACCGTTAAAGCGGATGTAGCACTTAACCTTATTCGCAAACTCTATGGTATTGAGCAAGCCATCAAAGGTAAATCGGTCAGTGAAAAATTCACCGTTAGGCAGCAAAAAGCCAAACCAATCGTTGATGAATTGTATCAATGGTTACTCAAACACAAAGATAAAATCCCTCCCCAAATGGCGCTAGGGAAAGCAATTACCTATGCGATAAACCAGTTTGAGAAATTCAGGCGTTACCTCGATGATGGCAGGCTCAGTATTGATAATAACCGAGCAGAGCGAGCCATAAAACCGTTCGTAATAGGGCGGTTTTATGGCTGTTCTCAAATACCAGTAATGGCGCGCATGCCAGCGCCATACTCTATAGTCTTGTTGAAACCGCAAAGGCAAATGATCTTGTAGTGCATGACTACATCTCAATGTGCTTGCAACATATTGCAGAGCAGCCAAGTAACCTTGAGCCACTGCTACCTTGGAATATTAAGCAAGGCTAGGTGTCGTTAGCTATACGCTTACAGCAGAAGTTACTATTTGAGTGTTTTGGCTAAAAATGTTTGTATTTTTTGATCTATAGCGGACATGGCTGAAAATATTCTTAATTGTCTAACATAGAGTATTAGATTAAATATATTTTTGAATTATTATACATTCTAATAACATTTACACTTCATAAGCTCAAGTGCTGAATAAATACACCAGCCCATATTAAAGTTGCGATGATAACGCTCACCATCACAGCCAAA
>JGI24524J20080_1000101_pt1 | contig 44868 bp, 38 predicted proteins | sample LinPmetageLP49_FD_20080 | JGI IMG/M metagenome (IMG submission 20080)
GCTTTAAAAATAGCCTCTAAGCCTTTGGTGGCTAACTTTACAATTTCTATACTTGAGTTAGTAGGAAAATTAGTTTTAATAACAATGTTTCTACTGTATTGAGGTAAATCCTTTCGGTGTCCGTTGGTATGAACAAATACCATTACCAAATTACAACAAGATTGCTGTTTTCTTAGTTTTTCGCTACAAGATACGGCAAAGGTGGAAACTCGCTCTTTTAGTTGGGATAATTGCGTGTAGTTTTTATCAAAACTTCGGGTAGTGGCTATTGCCTTTTTTTTCTTTACTTCATCCAATACCAAGGTAGGTATTCCTTCTAACTCTCTTTTTAGTCGCAAACCAACTACGGATAAATGTTTTCTCACCCAATCATCGGGTAATTGTGTAAAATCATAAGCAGTTTTTACATGCTCATTTTGTAAGCGTTTAGCGTGTTGACGACCAATTCCCCAAACATCTTCTATTTTAGTCCACTTTAAGGCTTTTATTCGCTTTTCTTCACTATCTATCACATATACATTATTGGTTTCTTTAGGGAACTTCTTAGCTATCTTATTGGCTATTTTAGACAATCCTTTGGTTGGAGCAAAACCAATGCTTATCGGAATGCTTGTCCATTGTTTTACTGTTTGAGATATAGTAACACCATATTCTTTATAATCAAACAATTCAAAACCGTTAAATTGAAGAAAAGCTTCATCTATGCTATATATTTCCAAATCCGGACAAAAAGTAGCTAATATATTCATTACCCTGTTACTCATATCACCATAGAGGGCATAGTTGGAAGAAAACACACTAATTTTATGCTGAATAAATAACTCTTTAAACTGGAAAGCAGCAGCACCCATAGGAATACCCACCGATTTTGCTTCATTACTTCTTGCAATTACGCAACCGTCATTATTCGATAATACCACAATGGGTTTTCCCTCCAACGCAGGATTAAACGCTCTTTCGCAAGAAGCGTAAAAATTGTTGCAATCCACTAAAGCGAACATGATAACGGTTTTTTAATGATGTAGGTAATGATGCCGAAAACTAGAAAATCATTGTCTTTAGTAACCTTAATGGGTTTAAAATTTTTATTGGCAGGGGTAAGCCAAATAACATCTTTGGTAATGTTAAGCCATTTTATGGTAAACTCTCCATCAATAAAACAAACAGCAGCTTTACCGTTACTTGGCTTGATGCTTTTATCAATAATCAATAAATCGCCATCATTAATCCCGGCATCTATCATAGAATTACCGTTAACCCTTGCAAAGTAGGTAGCATCTTTATTTTGAATAAGCTCTTTATTGAGGTCAATGGAAATATCTAAAAAATCATCAGCAGGAGAGGGAAAACCTGCATTGATGCCTTGTTCTATGTAAGGCAAAGCCAATGCGGTATTGGTGTCTGCTTTAAAAAGTTGTAGTTCTAAGGAGCTATGTAATGGGATGATTTGCATACCTACAAAATTAGCTAAATTTTATAGTTCTTGTAACTACATATTGTAGTTTTAAGGTGAGTAATTCATTAAGAAGCTGATAAAATTTAATAAGAGAACTTGAGTTGGTTTTGGGTGTTTTATTTAATGTAAAAACTAACTGTTATAATATTGTAGTTATTTATTTATGTTTTTCCATTTCCATAAGATATTCATCTAGCGTAAAACCATGTTTTCCAAGCTCCCGAACTAAATAATTCTTTAGCTGTTCTGATTCTTGTGTTATTGCGTTTTTCTTTCTCAAAATCATGGAGTAATTCTCTTTCATCAAAGAATTCTTTATATTCTGATCCAAATCCAATTTTAATAAAATCTTCTTTTTGGAGTTTTTCATAATCTTCATCTTCGATTGCTTTAATAATAGAGTTAATGTGTTCAATTTCTCTTTCTTCATGTTCAATACTTCGTCTATGCTCTTCTTCTCTTTCAAGTTCTCTTTTTTCTTCAATATGTCTTTCTTTATCAAGTTCAAATCGTTCTTTAAAACCCTCAACTCGTTTAATTTCAGATTCAAATCCGCTTCTAATTGAGAGGTATTGTTCTGATTCCAAAGATTTACCAATTGAGTATATAAGGTTGTTAATCCTCGCTTTTCTACACTTGTAACTTTCTTCAAAAAATCCTCTTTGGTTTGAATCAATTTTATGTATTCTGTCTTCAGATTTTGAGGAAACTGAAAAGTAGTCGGTATCTTGTTCTTCATTGTTATAAATCCATTTGGTTCTTGATGTATCTTTTAATATTGAATTCTCAATAGCTTCAGGAGAGTCAATTGGGATTGATACTTGAATTGTGTTTATATTCAATCTTCTTAGCTTTGCTTGTTTTTCATCATCCAATTTAGAAGTAGCATTAAATTCTATCAATAAAAAAGGAATATTATTTTTATCAAAGAAAACAGAATCAGCTCTAATTAAAAAATTCATATTTTCTAAACTATCTTTCTTTCCCCATTTTAATTCGCCTTCATTGGTTTCATAAAAATATACCTCATTTTTAACAGAGTGAGCTTGAATTACTTCTGATGATTTTAGAATTCTAGGATAGCCATCACTTACAAGAGGCGGAAATTTATAAAGTGTTGGTACTTTTATCTTTTTATGTATTTGAAGAATTTCTTTTGCTATTTGATGACGATATGTTTCGTCTCTATAGGTGCATTTTTCATTATTTGATTCATTCTCAACGTAATGTCTAAAATGCCAAAAGGATTCTCTTTTTACCAAAATAACTTCTCTCTTACATCCCATACAAGAATATAAGTTCCTTCCATTTCTGGCATCTTTGACAAAAACTTCTTTAAGGGTTTGGTCATATGCATAGACATTTTCTCTGTCTTTATGGACTGATATTTCAGTTTTATCCCTCAAAATCTAATTCATTTTGTTCATATTCTTGATGTAACACCAAAGCTTTTACAAATTGTATTGAGTTTTATGTAACTCCTTTAATTAAAGTGTGCATATCAATCGTATTTTTTCATTTCTCAATAGTCTTAATTAAAATCTTCACCCAATAAATCAAAAATATTTTTTGCTATTTCATCATTTAATATAAAGCTTTCTTTTTCCTCATATTTAATTTTCTTAACAACACTTACAAATGCAATAAGACAAAAGTGTTCCTCACTTTTTATTTTATCGTGATAAATACCTTCCTTTCTATTTGGTGCATTTCCTGGGTATAGCAACATTGATTTTTTAGAATCCCAAAAACGATTATAAACATACATTTGTCTAATATCTTCAATAGATGCATTTTGGTTACTTGGTCTTTTCCATTTTGTATCAACAATAAAAGTTTCTTTGCCATTTTTTATTACAATATCTGGTTTTATGAATCTAGAATAATTTGTACTGCTATCTTTCCAAAATGCAGCACTATCCTGCCCAATAATTATTAAATTAGGGTAAATTTCATTGGCATATCTACGTAACTTAGTTAGTACATATTCTTCCCACAATTGATTCATATCAAACAATAAAGAAATCATCTTCTCTTTGCCTCCTGATATATCGGGAGAATAATTTAAGATGATTAATCGGGCTAATTCTAAAGCATAAGAATAAACTTGAGTTTTACGATTCAACTTTATCTTATCTAGCTCTTGAACACTAACCTTTATAGAATTTACTTCTGGAAAATCTAATAAAATTCGTTTACATTTATCATAAATTGAAGTGCCTTTAGAAAATTGATTTACTATTTGAAGGGCTTCAAATAGTACTTGATGCAACAAATGATTAGTATCGTAAATTTGGTGTGTGGTATAAAAACGCTCTTTATGAACAAGATTATGTCTAATATTTCCAGCAAACTCTAATTTACCTTTTAGGGCGTATACATTCTTGGTATCTTTTCTGTATTTCTTAACTAATCCTTTATGAATTAAACTTTGTAATTCTCTTAAATACAGTTCAAAATAAACCTCCAATAAGTTTAGGTTTTGTCTTTTTACATTAGCAGCACCAATTGTTTGTACTTTCAATTTTCCACAAGCTTGAAGCATTTGTAATAAAACACCTTTCCAACGACCATCTTCGTCATTTTTATCAGCTTTTGGATGAATTTCAATAGTTAAACCATCAACCTGAATTACACCTACATATTGCTTGAATTTTATACCATTATGAATAATATCAAAATACTCAAACCCATGCAATTCATTCAATTTAATCAAGGCATCTAATTGTCGTTTTTTTAAACGCAAATCATCGGTAGTTAATTTACCATGTTCAAAAACTTGTATGCAGTTGTTTCTATTCAATTAAGTAAGTATCAAAATTATTTATCATTTTTATTCAAGAGGCTTTTTAAAGCCTCAAGGATATTGAAATCATTATCTAGTATTTTCAATACATAACAATCTTTCTGTAAAGATGAAGCATCTTGATACCCTTTTAGGTTTGCAAATGGAGTATTATCTTTACTTTGAACAAAATCAACAAAGCCTTCTCCTAAAACCAATCCTATTTTTCCATAATCACCATAAAAATATTCTTGTAACAAAGGAATGATATTATCTTTAAACACATTTTTTAAATCATCAATACTACATATTTTCATAAAGTATGAATGTCCAATCATGTGATCTCTGTCTATTAAAATTTCAATCCTCTTATTAATTACATCTAATATCTCTTTAAGGTTTACCCCATTATATTCATAGTTATCAAAATAAGTAAGCTTTGTCCGATTATTTTCTTCAATCATTTTATCCCAAGTAGTAAACCTTTCTTTTTTAAGTTTCTCAGAGACACCTAACAACTCGAACAAAGAGTCTTCTTTAGTTTTAAACTCTTTATTTTCCCAACCCACAGATTCATATTCCCATAACAATTTACAATAGATAGCTGATGGAGAGATTAATTCAGTTTTTGGCATCAATTCTTGAAAATAAAACCTTCTTCTTAAAGCAGTATCTAAAGCTTCTATACTTCTATCTGCTGTATTCATTGTGCCGAAAATATAGAGATTTGGTGGGACTCCAAAAATTGTTTTTGAATAAGGTAATTCTACCCATAATTCATTATCCTTTCCAATTCTTTTGTCATTTTCAATTAAGGAAATCAATTCTCCAAAAATTGCTGAAACATTTCCTCTATTTATTTCATCTATAAAAATTGCATAAGATTTATCTAAATCATTTTCAATTGATTTAAATTTATTAATTCTATTTTCTTTTGTATCGGAATAGCAATCTTCAAAGGAATCGTAACCAACTTCTTTTATTCCTTTTAAACATAGATCATAAAACACTCCTTTTTTCATTTCATAGTTCAATTCTCTTGAGTCCGCAGCCGGTAGAGAATTCTCTTCTTCATTTTTGAGGAATGGTTTAATTCCTTCAACAAAGTCTTCATAACTAAATGATTGATGAAACGTAACAAACTTATATCTTTTAACAATCAATTTTGTATGTTTAATTTCTGGTTCAGATAAATTAGCAATCTCTTCTATTCTTTTTATATCATTAGAAAAAAGCTCATGAGCTATTTTATTATCTACAGACCAATTGCTGTTTTTATCTTTCTCAAAAATTTTAACTCCTAATCTATACTTATCGTTTAAATCAGTAGATCCATCCTTTGCTCTTGCTAGCAAATCACCCCATACATAAGAGTTTAAATCTACCTTTTTACCAGAATGCTTTAATCTTAATAGTTCATCTTTAACTATACTAGTTACTGGACGTGAACCTTTTTTGTATAAATAATAAAGTATAAGTTTCCAATATGGAATCTTTTCAATTGCATTTAGTTTAGTATTAACTATATCATTTTTTATCTCTGTTTGAAATTTATTGAAATAGAGATTAGAAAGGGCAAATGTTTTTCCTGTTCCTGGAGGGCCATATAAAATTGTGTTTAACATCTCTTTTTTTATTTTTGTTTTATTTACTAGCATATCAGCTTTAATCAATTTTAGAAAATTCTGAAACCTTGTAACACCCATAAAAGTTCTAAATCGGTTGTATCCAATTACAGAAAATTTTTCCAATTTTGAAATAATATCTATATCAATTTCATCAAACGAATATTCTTCATTAAATTCATTTTTCCATCTATATGGGATTTCACTTATTGCTGCTTTATAGTAATAATCAGCAGTTGATTTACTTATAATCCTTTTTTTTACTATACTATCAAGATAGGTTTTATAATCATTTAGTAATTTTTCTGAACCTTTCATTTTATCTTTAAATTTTATTTCTTCATGGCTTTCTGATTTCTTAACAATTTTAAAATCCATCTTTTCTAAATACTTGTTACAGTCACCACCAAATAAATTATAATCGTCAGGATTTAATCCTTTTAATTTTGCAGCTACACGTATTATCTCCTTTGGAGGAAATAAAACTCCCTCTACATCTACTGAAAACTTTGTTCCATCTCTAAGTTCAAGACCTTCTTTTACAATTTTTTCTTTTGCTTTAAGAATATCTTCCTTAGTGACATTTGCTGCTAAATTGTTAGACATATTTTATTTTTCCTCAAAATCTAATTCATTTTGTTCATCTTCTCCTGGCAACTCCAACGCTTTTACCGATTGTATGGCATTTCCTGCAATTCCTTTAATGGAGGCGTGCATATCAATGGTATTTGCTGTTACTTTATCAATTTGTTTTTCACGCTCTTTCCAAATACGTTGCATGGCTCTTTTTTCACTATCTAATGCAGTTTTCATTGAGGTAAACCCTTCAACAATAGCTTCTATTTGCATACGAAATTGATTACTGGTTAAATAATCATAAAGCATGTGCATTTTATCTCCCTTATTCTCTTGTGAACTTACAGCAAGGTTGATTTGAACAATAGATTCACGCAATACATTACAAAGCCCTTTAAATTCATCGTAGTTGCAAATCCAAATACCATCCTTTAAGCCCATTCTATCCATATCAGAAGGCATAACTTCGGTAACTAAAACACCTATATTTGCTCCTTTATCACGAATGTCAGTTTTAAATTTTTCTATCCAACTGGGTTGAAAATCTTTGGTACGCTTACTTTCGTAGTAAATCTTACCACAATTTTGTTCTGTTCTGGTATTCACTATTTGAATACAATCGCCACCTCTAGCACCCTTTTTAATTTCTTCTATGGTATCTAACGGAAACTGCATTGCCAACCATTCTTCTATGGCTAATTCTTGTACTTCTCCTTGCATTTGCATAGAACCTTGTTCTTGCTTGCGTTTCATTTCTTCGGTTAATTTTTTTTGGTCTTCCAATTGTTTTTGGAGTTCTTTAAATTTTAGCTCGTTTCTATCTTCTTCAACCTTTCTTATTTTTTCTTTTTCGATTTGTAAGAGTTCGTTCAATTTCTTCTGAGCTTCTGCTTCAGCAGCTTCTTTTAGTTCTCCTTTCTCACGTTTTAATTTTTCTATTTCTGCTTTAGAACGGTTAAGCTCTTTTACTTGCTCTGATTTTTCGTTTAGCTCTTTTTGTAATGCAGCAAACTGTTCCGATTGTTCTTCGGTAAGTTTAGCTTTAAGCTTTTCTTCCATTAAACTTTTTTCTTCCTTCAGTTTTTTATCAAAACGGTCTTGAAACAATTCATTTTCTTGCTTTTTCTTTTCTTCAAAAGCCAGTTTTTCTTGTTTTAATTTCTCTTGCTCTGCTTCGTATTTCTTCTTCTCCTCTGCAATTTGAGCTTGGTATTTTTGCTTAATTTCATCTTCTAATTGATGTGCCAAAATATCTTGAACATCAATGGAAGTTCCACAGTTGGGGCATTTTATTTGAGTTTTATCTTGCATAGTTTTGACATTAAAATTATTTTCAATTTTAAACACTTAGATTTTCAACATATTCATCTATGTAGAACAAGTCATCAATTTTTTCAAGCTGATTTTTTTCATTTTCATGGTAGGTTTCTAATTCTTGTGTTCTCTTTTCTGAAGAAACTACATTTTGTTGATTTTTGGTTATTTGTTCTTCTATTGTTTCGTTTGTCAATAATCTAGGAACATCTATCATTAACCTAGGATTTAAATTATCTATCAGTTTACTTTTTAAATTTTCTAATTCATCGTAAACTAAACTATTAATATCATCAATATCAGAAAATGAATCTTTGTAATTTTCATACAATTCTTCTTCTGTTTTTTCTACCAACTTAATTATTAAGTCTGTAATTTTCTCATTACCATTGTCAGAACTGGTGAAACTATTAAAATCAAATTCATAAAGTTTAAAAAGTTCGGGTAATTTAAATGCAATATGAGTTTGATTTATTTCTGTTAACAATGGATTGATTATTGTAAAAAAGACCTCTTGTATTTTTTTTGTCGATTTTGGAGCATTTTGAACACCCATTAATGCATCAACAAATTCATTCATTACAAACTCTAATTTTTCAAACTCTAATTTTTCAAAAATTGAAAGAAACTCATCATCATAATTTATATCAGAACAATATTTAACGATAGCCCTTAGATATTTACATTCTAATGGCTTAATCCATGTATGCAAACTCTCTAATAAATTTGAAGTGATTTTTTTTAAGAGAATTGTCTGAAGTTCTTTAGAAAGACTTATTCCTGTTTTAGACTTGTCAAAAATTTCTAACTGCTCAATAAAGATAATTGAATTTATAATTGCTTCTTTTTCTTTTTCATTTGTTTTCAAATCATCAAGTAAAAAATCAGAAATGGATGGGTTTATAAATCTAACGTGTTCAAACCTGTAATCGACATTTGTCATGTTAACATATATAAAACCGTTTAGTAAATTCTTAATAGATTCATCAAATTGATTTATTTTTATCTGTTGATTATTAGCTTCAATTTCAAATGCCAATCTTTTATCAAATGACCTTCTCAAATCAGAAACATAAGGGTTATTTCTAAATGAAAACAAAGTGTATAAAAAGCACTTATCAAGATAACTTATTTGATTATTGATAGAATCTTTCCATATCTCTTCCGGATGATTTAAATTATGAAGAATAAAGTCACGATATAAGTTTGGCTCAATAGTACTTAACCTAAATTCATCAGTAAAAAATTCAATTAGTCTTGGAGTGTAATACTTATGGTTAATAATTTTATTGTAAAATTTATCATTCACTATTTCTTTTATAAACTCTTGTTTAACCTCTCTAAAAAATAGATGGTTATAAAGAATTTTAGCTTTTTCATATTTCGAATAATCTGATAACTCAATTTCATATTTTGCTACATCTATTCGTGCACGTTTTATTTTCTCAGATTTATTTTTTGCTTGCTCAAGAATTACAGTCCTAGTAGATAAAACAAGGTATTTGTTTGGTTCAATAACGATACGGTTAATAAACTGAGAAATATCAGACTCTTTTTGACTACCTGTTAATATTTCGTAATATACTTCTCCCAAGAAATCATCGAAATAAAATACTTGCTTTTCATCTTTATTGACAGAAATCACATCTTCTGCTTCACGAATACTATTGATAATGTATATTTTGTGGTTTTGCCTTGCTCTTTCTAATAATAAAATATCTGCGAGTGTTGTTTTACCAATTCCAGGCATTCCTGTAATAACCAGCAATTTTTCTTTTTCCAAAGTTTTGTTTGCAGCATCAAAATTTTCAGTAAGGACATACAACGGTACTTTCATTCTTATTTGTTGAAGGTAGCTTTTAGACCTACCTTCTATTCCATTATTGAAAATTCCGCTTAATATCTCGGTACTTGAAAACCACAACTTAAAATGTTTCTTTTCAACGTCTTTGTGTTTTCTTAAGAGTCTATTCAAATCATCTTTAGCGAAAATATCATTTGATGATTGTATAAAGGGCTCAAAGGTTTCTTTTAAATCATCTTTTTGGAAGTTAGAAAGTCCTATCGAAGTAACAATAATATATCTTTTAGGTGTAAAATCTTTGACTTTGGGAAGTTCTTTTTCTTTAAATTCCTTTATTAATTTAGCTTCTCCTGACTTTAAATAATGTTTAACCTGAACAACAATTTCATTATTATTTTCTGGTGATGAATATCTTAAATCAACACCTCCATCTTTTCCAACTTTAAAACTTTGAAGTCCCAAATTAAGTTCAGCATTTAGCAAATCCAAAGCTAATTCCTCTAAATCCTTATCATTTAATGTTGAAAAATCGTAGTTCATTTTATTATTTTAAGGCTTGTTTCAATTATAAATATTTATGATAATTTTAAATTTCTGTCAATCATTTTTTGTAATATTTTTTAAGAAATTTATAATTGGAACTAATTCTATTTCTTTATCATTAATATTAGGCGAAAGAACTTCCTTCCAGTAACGATTTGCATTAAAAGGCTTACCATCAGAATCATTGTACGATTCAGGAAGTCTCAAGTGTTCTGGGATTATTGTTGATTTATGGGCAGGTTCAAAAGTTACATCATGAACAAACATAAGTCCTGAATTATAACCTTCCAATTTTTTATCTAATTTGAATTGATTGTAAATTGATTTTTGAATACCAGATGTGAAAATTGGCAAGTTATTTTCATCTACGCCATTTTGAACAGATGAATCCGAATCACAAATAACATGATACTTTATAAAGAATTTTGAAAATATTTTTTGGTAGAAAGTAATGTTATTTACTGTTCCACAGTTTACTATAAATAAGTCCTTGTTTACTTCATTTTCTGTAAGATACCCTCTTAGAATTATTTCTTCAGTTGGTCCTTCAATCAAAATAACTTCGTCTGAATAAAATGATTCACATATAAAAGGATTAAATCTTAGCAATTCATTCATTTCTTGCTTTAATTCCTCTTTAGTTTGTATCTCTTTTGACTCCTTAAGGAAGTTATCATTTATTTGAAAAAGTCTTGTTCCATGTTCAGTCTTTATCATTCTTACAAGAGATGATTTTTCTTTAGTAATATCAATCATTTGGGGAGAATGAGAAGCACAAAGAATTTGATACGGAGAACTTGACTCACTCACTTTGTAAACTAAGTTTCTTAATTGTCTCATAAGTTTTGGATGAAGAAAAAGTTCTGGTTCTTCAAATAGCACAATGTAATCTTTTCTACTCTCAACTCTAGTGTATTCTTCAGCAATATCCTTCATTAGTAAAAGCGAAAAGATTGCTGAACGAATTGCACCATGACCTATTTTATCATATTTAGTTGGTATCTGTTCATCTTTGTCTCCATCGACTTTTAGGTGTTCAAAATGGATGCTAAATTTTTTACCCATTTTATCCTCTGTCCATTTAACTTTATCTACTTCTCCTAATTCAATCTTAGTATTTGGAAATAATTTTTGAAAGTTATTATTAACTTCAATTTTGTAGGATTCAATAGCAGTAGGATTGTACAATTTTTCTTGTAATTCTTTAACTTTTTCTTGAGCAAGTTTTAATTCTTCTCTTTCTTTTTCATCAAGATTTTTTTTAGCTTTTTCAGATAGAATTTTATTAATTATAAGTTCTACTTCCTCTTCGGATGGCATTGCTTTTATAAAGATTGGCGTAGGTAATGCATCCTTGAAAACATTATCCAAACCTATACCACCATAATGCTTTTCCTCCCACTTTTGATTAACATAATCCCAAGTAAGGTTTTTTGGGCTACCAATACTTAAACCCTTTCCTGCATCACACACATTATAACTTCGTTTAATCCTTAAGTTATTATCTTCATTTAGCCACTTTTTTAAACCACTTGCTTTGTTTTTTATTGCTTCTTTATCAAAATCAAAATCATCAATTTTTAAAACAAGTTCAAATTCAACTGTTTTTGCAGATTGTTTATTAACATCTTCTAAAGTTAGAGGTGTGTTATTATAAAAAAAATCATAGGCTTTTAGAAAACTAGATTTACCTACATTATTTTGACCTAGCAAAAAAATTGTATTTGAATCTTGAAATTCAATGACATTATTTACTAATCCTCCAGAAATACTCCTAAAATTATTAACTGCAAATGAAATTATTCTCATAATTTTTTTATTTAGTTGAATCCTCCACAATTTTAATTTCTTCATCCGTCAACCCATAAAGCTCATAAACCATTTTATCTATTTCCTTATCGGTTTTATCTATTTCGGCTTTTAGGGTTTGAGCTTCTGCTTTTTTTGTTTCAAAAACTTCCATCCACTCCATTTCTTGGAGTTTGGTTAGTAGTGTTCCTCCTGATGTTTTAATGACTTTATTTAATTCTTTTATAAACTCTGCAAAAGTTAACTCGTGCCAGTTTTGGAGTTTGGTAGTAAGTTTTTCTATGGAGAATTGAGATTGGAGGTATTTAGCAAATTTTGAATTATTACTTATTGACTCATTTGTTTTTTCAAGAATATATTCAACTTTACTTATTAAAGTTGTTTTAGATTTTTCATCACATTTTACAATTGGTAGTTGCTTCAATAATCTTGAATTAAAACTTGGATAACTTTTATTACTACTTTTTGGGGACTGTTCATTTACATAATAAGTGAAAAGTTTTGAATTAATCAATCCCAATAAAAATTTAATAGGATATAATTTATCTTTTTGTATTATGACAGCAGCAATATTTTTTACTACAGCAGGTTCTTCAATATATGTCGCATAAATTCTGGGGTTAATTATTTCTCGAATTACTATTTTGGGATTATCAAAATATTCCTTTTTTCTTGGTTCTGCTAACCATTCACCATAAGAAATGAATTCATTTTGAGATTGATATGAATAACGATATATACCTTGTGAAATGTAAGGATAATTAAATTTATCATCTAAATTATTAGATATAAATACATCATTCTCTTTTTCAAAGTTTGATTGTTTAGGGTTACCCTTACCTTTTTGGTACGTTTTAACACCCATTACTTGGTCATAAACTTCTATTAATGGAATTGTGTTTTTTGTTTTAATTATACTATTAATAGAGATAAAAGTATTCTCAACTTCAGGTATATCAAGAATAAATTTAGAATTATCAACTAAGGAATTTGGTTTATTAATTTTACTTGTATTAGATAAATCTAAGAATTGATATTGTGTTGCTTTTTGCCCCTTTTTATTTAGAATAATTATTGAAGTAGGTAAATTAACATCTTCGAAAACATTATCTCCCATTTTTATATTGGTAATATCTTTATATTGATTTGAAGCAAATATCCTTAGGTCTTTGAAGTATTCTTTTTCTAAATATGAATCTGGCATTATATAACCAAGAGTACCTTTATTTACAACTAATTCAGTACCTAACTGTACAAAATATTTATAAGAATCTATATTGCCAAAACTTGTCTCCTTATATCTTAGTTTCAACCAATCTTTTCTATTTAGTTCAGCTCCATAAGGCGGATTACCAATAACCACATCAAAACCGCCTTTGGCAAAAATTTGAGGAAACTCATTTTTCCATTTAAAAGCTTTGCTTCCTGCAACTTTTGGGTCGTCAATTAAAGAGTTGCCACATTTTATATTACTACTTAAATCGTTTAGTTTTCTTTTGGGTTGTGCGGTTCGCAACCATAAGGAAAGTTTGGCTATTTCAACACTTTCTTCGTTCAGGTCAACTCCAAAAATGTTGTTTTCTAATACGGTATTTTCAATATCAGGGAACACAAAACCACCACCCAACAAACTGGTTTGTAATTCATCAATGTATTGGTGTTCTTTTATTAAAAAATCTAAGGCTTGGTTTAAAAAAGCACCACTTCCACAAGCTGTATCGCAAATGGTAATTTGCAGTAACCAATTTCGGTAGTTGTCTAATTGGTCTCTTAGTTCTTTTAATTTGGCGGTAGTTCTTCCTTTACGGTTTTTGGTGTATTCTTCATCAACAATTTTTAACTCCGCTTTTTTTTCGGCACACAATTTACCAACGGTATTGTCCACAATGTATTTGGTAATGTATTTAGGCGTGTAAAAAACACCGTCTTTTTTTCGTTTGGTTTTTTGCTTGTCAAACTCAACACCTTCAATTTCGGCATTTACGCTTTCAATTTCGTTAAGGGAGTTTTCAAAAATATGTCCTAAAATATTTACATCTACTTGGCTTTCAAAATCATATTTAGAAAGAGCTTCGGTATGTTTAAACAACAGTTCATCGCTAATTTGTAAACTGTCTAAAATGGGGTCGGGTTTAAACAAACCACCATTGTAGGCAAAAATCTCAGCTCCTTTGTCTGTGCCTTTTCTTCCGGTATCTAAATAACCAAAATAGAGTTTAAATCTATCGTAAAGCGGTGTGTAAGCATCTAAATCTTTGAGTTTGTTCCATTGCTCCAATATTTTTAAGGTTGAGTTAGGAGGCAATAAATCCCGGTCTTCAGCAAAAAAGATAAACAAAAAGCGGTCAATTAACTTTTGAGATTTTTTAAATAAAGCGTGTTTAATGTTTTTGTTTCCTCTTTCGGTATCTTCACGGTTTAGTTCGGCTCTAAACACTTCGTTTTTCATGTTAAGTTTTACCAAATCTCTAAACAACTCACGTTTAAACAAGGAATAATCGTTGTAAAACTTTTTGGTAATTACTTCTTCCTCACGTACGGAAGCTTCTTTTATTTTTAGCGGAACATTGCTTAGTAAATTGTCTTTGTGCAAACACAAATAAAGCAGTTCAAATCGGCTTTCGGTAAGGGTAAACAAATCAAACTCTTCAAATTCTACGGCATTGTTAATGTAAAAACGCAGCTTTTCAAAATTGGAAGTAACCACATACACACAACCAGTTTGATTGGCTTTGTAATCAAAAGCCTGTTGGCGTATGCTTTCTAAATCTTTGGTTTTGGTGCTTTTTAGTTCTATAACCCCTAAAGCATTACCATCGAGCAAAATTGCTCCATCGGCTTTTTTTGCTCCTTTTTCGTTTTTTAGTTCGGTGGTTAAGTTGTAATTCGGCTGTGGATTTAGGGTGTAACCCAAAATATCTACAAACAATTCACGTAAAAATCCTTCCTGAAATTGTTCTTCTTTGCTTTCTCTGATATTTTGCTGTATGCTAGTGTTATGGAAGTATTTGCTAAACTTTTTAAACGCTTTTGCAACAGTTTCTTTGTCCTGTCTTTTAAGGTAATTTTTTAATACGGATGTTTGATATAAGGGCATTTTTATAAAAACTAAATTGAATGCCTAAAAGTAAAGATTTTCAGTTTAAAAGGAAATATATTTTATTAACAGGTTATGAGTATTATGAAAATTCAATTTTAAATAATAATATATATACTTCTTTTATAATTTCGCAGGCTCATTATGGAAGAAGAATTTTATACAATAGTTAATGCTGTTGATGCTTTATTCAACGAAAAGAAAGAAGCGTTAAAAGAGGGTAAATTATTAACAGCAACAAAAAATGAAGCGTGTAATAATGTAAGTAAGAAAATAGCTGCTCTAAAAGACTATATAGATGAAATAAAACAGCTAAACTCCAACAACCCAAGTTTGCTCATTAATTTCAGAAAAAGAGCTTCAGATATTTCGGAAGAGATTATGAAATGGTAATTATTTTTTTAGTTTTTTAAAATAATATTTTTTGCTGAATAGCAATAATTACTTTTCTAATGTTTCCTATTTTAATTCCAATTTTTGCTTTAAAGCAACTGATTTATCCACCAACTGACCTGCAAATTTAAAATCTTTATTAGTTAAAGCAGTTTGTCTGGCTTCAGCAAGTTTTTCTATTTCATCAAATATTAGTTGATTAAATTCTTGTGTGTTATCTTCAAACTGACTCAAAAATTGCTTAGATGCTTTTATAAATTCAATGTTTTCAGCAATAAGTTCTAATGAATTTACATTATCATTCCACTCTTTAATGTTACTTTTTAATTCTCTTCTAAGTTCAGGTAAATTACTTTCGGCTCTATATTTTTCAGCTAATTCATATCGTTGATTTTTTATTATTTCAGCCCCCTGATTTTCAATAGCTGTTATTGTTTCCATTTGTTTTAAAATATCATTTCGTAATTCTTTAAAGTTTAGATTTTCCATAGTCTTTAATTTTTGAGCAATTTAATTAATATTTTATTGATGACAAAAAAAGCCAACAATTAACTTGTTGGCTTTTATGTTTATTTAGATTTCTTTTTGTTTTTTACTTTCGACTGACTGTCCGCTTTCTTCTGAATTGCCAACATTTCTTCGTAAGTACAATCTGGTTGTTTCGATAGGGCTTTCTTCGCTATTTTTGCTCTTTCCTGAAATAACATTTTTTTAGTTTAATGGTAGAGTAAAGTTATGAAAATTATTTAAAATTCATAAGTAATATGTAATTCTACGTCTATTTCATTACTAGAAAGGTAAAGTATGGGAGGAAACCCATTAGTATTATGATATGGAGTAAAATATACCTCTCCCATAACCTCTTTTATTCCTCCATTGTCATAATCACTAGCTCGTACATAATAATTACCTGAATTTTCTAATTCAAAAGGAAATTGATTAGATAATGTTTGAATCCACTCATACCTTTGATTGTAATTCGCATCCCAAACTACAGATGTTCCAAACTGATAACTACTTGTGTTTTTCCAGAGTTCTAATTGAAGGTCTGGTCTTTGGTCTCCAATATCTGTAGTTCCGTCCCATGTGATGTTTGGGGCTTGTTTATATTGAGGAAACCTTGTTATCGCTATCTTATTTACCCAAATTTTGGTAGGTGTTTTTTGTTGGTCGCAGTTCGCACCTGTATATCTCGTATCTTGACAAACATAAACAGTTTTTGGTTCAGGTTGTGGCTCATCTTTATCCTTACTACAACTTATAAAAAAACTTGATAAAAGGATTGTCAATGTAAAAAATTTAATTGTTTTCATATTCTATAAATTTAAAGTTCGATGTAAAAATATAAAAATATAAAATACTATTCATAAAATATTAGTGATATTTTATAACACTAATTATAAATGATATATCAACGAGTTTTGCAAAAAACAAATATTGTGATAACAGATTCTGAAAAATATTTACAATTTATAGGAAATAAAATAGCTGAAGTAAGAAAACTAAAAGGAATTTCACAGTATAAACTAGCCAAGTTAGTAATGATGGAGCAGTCCAATTTGGCAAGGATAGAAAAAGGGTTGACTAACCCCACAATTAAAACATTACTAAAGATTTCAGATGCTTTGGAAATAAAGTTATCTGAGCTTTTTGATAATTAAACTACTTTAAACAAGGATACTGTTTATAAATTTCATCACAAATTTTATCTCGAATTATTTCAATTGCTACGGTTTTTCCTGTTTTTTTATATAAAGCTCTTAATTGTTTTTCATAGGGAGTGAGACAGTGTCTTAGATAATTCTCGGATATTCTTTTAATAAAATCATCAGAAAAAGTAGTGTAATTAGTATCAACATATTTAAAATCTCCCCTCGAAAGATGAAACATATTGTAATGATCTACTGCTTTATTAATTAAATCAATCTCACTCATTTTAGGTATTGATATTTCAATCTTTTCAATTTCTTCAACTAATTTATTAGTTTTAGTTTCAACAGCTTTTTTTGCTGTTTTTTTATAATTTTTCGTCTTTTCAAATTCCAAATTAAATAATTCTGTTTTTTCAATTTTTGAGATTCTAGTTAATTTGTAATATTTCATGTTCGCTGCCTTTTTATAGTAAGGGTTTGGCAACTCTAAATCTGGTTTAGGTAGAAATTTTTTAATAAGACCATCTGTCCAACCTTTTTCCATTTTGAGGTTTTGTTTGTTGATGAATTTAGTAAAATCAATTTTTTTTGGTGGCTTTTTCATAGACGTGATATTCTGTGTAGTATGAGATTTTTAAAACAACAAACATTAAGCCAATAACTTAATGCTCGCTTCTAATGATTATTTGGTTTTGTTATTATTATTTAATTTTGATTTATTAAAAATAACACCTAATGCCAATACTGAAGAAACTAATAAAACACCAATAAAAATATTCCTTCCTGTAATTATTTTTTTTAGTGATGAGTTTTCTCTCGAAAGATTGGCATTTACCTCTTGTAATTCTAGTATAGGTAGTGGAATAGGGTGTGTTTGTATAGTGGTAAAATCAATCATTTTTTATAATTTTTATTTGTTGGTTTTCTAATGGAAAAAAAATATATTGATAAACCGCACAGAAATTATTGTCATTATATTTTTCCAGATGTGTATGTACACTAAATGAGAACCCTTTTCCTAATAAGAATTGCTTATGAAAAATTGCCTCTTCTTTATCTTTCATTATCTCATTTAGTATTCGTATATTCTGATGCAGCGGTTTGTTGAATTTTGATAAACTTTGACGAAATTTTGTCGCATTAAAATTGTGATAAGCGATTCTGTTTTTTGCATTAGCAAATTTCTGAGTACTTCTTTTTGGGATAAATTCCTCTCCGGTTAGTAAATCTAATTTCATTTTTCAGTTGTTTTATTTGTAAAATTAGTGCATTTAATCAGGCTTGTCAATAGTGTATTGAAAAATAACAACTTAATACGTCTTAATACAACTAAAACACACATAAAAGTTTATTTCATATAAATATAATTCGTTTTTATGCGTATTAATATGCAGTAACACGTTGTGTTATTTAGGAAATTTATAGTATTTTTTTAGTTTTTTAGTTCATATCAAACTCTGTGTTAGGTTTTATTTGTGATGGTTGTTCTATTGTTTTATCAGTAAACTTTGTTAAGTTGCCGATAAAGTTAAACTCAATATCCTTCAATGCTCCGTTTCTGTTTTTCTTTATTAACACATAAGCCTTTCCTTTAGTTGAATTACCATCAATATCATTTTCAAAGCCATAATATTCCGGACGATAAAGAAACTGAACTATATCAGCATCTTGCTCTATAGAGCCTGAATCTCTTAAATCTGAAAGCATAGGTTTCTTATCTCCGCCCCTCGTTTCAACAGCTCTACGAGTAAATACATAGCAAAGGCGATTAAACATTCTGTATTGCTTTTACAATACCTTTGATTGAAAAGTTCAACTACAAACTTTTGTTTACAATTTTTACAACGATGTATTTTTTTATATTTTAGTTTATAATTTAAAAATCTGCGTTTGGCTTCATTTGAATAGGGAAATCACTATCAATAAAAGCCTGTTCATAATTTGTAAATTTGGTTAAATATCCAATGAATTTTAAATTTATTTCTCCACAAGCTCCGTTCCTATGCTTTGCCACTATCATTTTAGCAAGTCCTCTTGTGCTTCTTCCATCTTCATCTTCCGTTATTCCATAATATTCAGGTCTATAAAGAAATTGGACAATATCAGCATCTTGCTCGATAGAACCACTTTCCCTTAAATCTGAAAGCATAGGAATTTTACGACCACCTCTTTGTTCTACGGCTCTACTAAGTTGACAAAGTGCTATTATCGGCACGTTTAATTCTTTTGCTAACATTTTTAAACGCCTTGAAATTAAAGACACCTCCTGTTCTCTATTGCTGTTTTGTTTTGTTTGTGCTGTAATTAGTTGTATATAATCTATGTATATAACATCCAACGTTCCTTTTAAAGCTAACTTCTTACATTCTTTTACGATTGAATTTATAGTAAAGCATCTATCATAAATCATTAAATTATCACTCATTAATGAAGATGTTTTAGTTGTAAATTTTTGCCAGTCATATTCATTCAGTTCTCCACTTCTTAGTTTTTCAGAGTTAATTTCTGTCTGAATGGATATTATTCTTTTCATTAGTTGAACACTACTCATTTCAAGTGAGAAGAAAGCAACTTTTAATTCAGAAACATAAGACATGTACATTGCTTCACACAATGCTTGGGCTGTTTTACCCATTGCTGGACGTGCTGCTTTTATTATCAAATCAGATTTTTGATAACCTCCAAAAAGCTTGTCAACTTCTATTAATCCAGTAGGAACACCTGTAAGTCCTTTATTCTTTTTGGCGTTCTCAACTTGTTTAGCTACTTCTCTAATTAAATCAGCGTTAGATTGTATTTTAACACTATCGTAAGTATTTAATTCATAAGCGTTATTTAGAACCATATCTGATAACTCTAAAGCATCTGAATGGTCTGAATAAGCCATTGTGATAATCTCACTTGAAAAGCGTATTATCTCACGTTTTATGTGATATTGCTTAACTATTCGAGCGTGTTCTTCCACGTTAGCAGATGAAGCAACTGTATTTGTTAGTTGAGAAAGTGCATAAGCACCACCAACAAAACCTAAATCTTCATTCTTTTTTAGTTGCTGAGTTACTGTAAGCAAATCAATTCCTTTCGATTGGTTATATAAATCTAAAGCTGCTTTATAAATTTTTTGATTAGTTTCTTTGTAAAAGCTTTCTATGCTTAATATATCTGCTACTAATACAATAGCATCTTTTGAAAGTAAGATAGCTCCCAAAACAGCTTCTTCTAATTCTACAGCACTAGGGGGTAATTTACTGTGTTCTATAGTTTGTATGTGTTTCATGCTACGTATTTTGTGAAGTTTTCTACTTTAAGAAAATGAGATGGACTAATTAATATTTTATTTTTTTTAATAAATTCATCTTGCATCATTGTACTAAATGCCCTTTCAAAGTCTTTTGTTTCATAATGTTCTCTAAGTTCAATAAGATTGTTAGTTTCATCGTTTGTTAGAAATTTAATATTTCCAGTTAATTTATGATAAACTCTCATTTCGTTAAACCATTTAATAAATTTATCTGTTATTGGTTTTAACTCTAATTTTTCGAGAGGGTGCAAAGTTTTCTTTTCTTCACTTTCCCTTTCTTTTTCTTTAGTTTCCTCTACTATACTTTGTGTATTTCCGACTACCTCACTATTACTTTTACTTTGTTTAGGGGTACTTTTATCTTGTTTCCGTATCCCTTTAGCTTGTAAAAGTTGTATTAATCCATTTCTATCAATACAATTATTTACTCTTTTTAAATAAGCATCTTGAATTGAGTCAATAAAATCTTGACACCAAATTATTTGATTTTCATTCCATAATACTTTATCAAATTTTCCTAAATCAACTAAATCATTAATTATAGCTATTAATGTTTCTTTAGATACTTTGCATTTAGCACTTAGAAACATAAGTGTTGTATGTTTGGATAAGTCTAAATAGTGATGATTTGTTTTTGCTAATTCTCTAAGTAGTTTAATGAATGTTGCAAATCCATCATTTCCGTATGTTTCTTCAATGTAAAACATTTTATTGCCATCCTCACAATAAAAAGGGAAGTAGTCTACATTATTTCTTTGAGGTCGTGCCATGTCGTTATATTTTTTATATGAAGCCCCTCAAAAAAGAATAACGTAGAAACAATAACGACAAAGCAAAGACGTTGGAGTTCTACCCTTTCAGGGCTTTAAAGTTGTTTTGATAATGTTTCGTTTTTTTAGGTATTTGAGTTATTGTTTTCTAAATATTTTTGCAAATCTTTTTTAATAAAAAGTAACTTTCTTTTACCAATCCTGATATGTGGCAATTCATTGTTTGTCACCATCTTATACAGAGCGTCACGTTTTATTTGTAGGTACTCCGCACAGGCCTTTGAGTCAAGAGTTTCTTGGCGGTTCAATTCATCAACAGCTTCTCTAAATGCCGTCTTTACCGCTCTATTTATGTGGCGGATTATTTTTGTATTATTATCATTTATTATTTTAATTATTAGCCTCTCTAGTAGTTCGTTTTCAGCAGTTGTCATTTGCGACCTCCTCTCTTTTTTAGGTATTTTTCTGCTTCTACTTCAATCTCAGCGTTTGTTGGCTTACGACCCTGTTTGACATATTCCATAAGCTGAATGCTAGAGAAGTATAGGCGTTTACTTCGCTTCATAAAAGGAATTTCATTTTTTGATACCTTACTGTAAATTGTGGGTACTGTGAGGTTCAAAAAGTCGGCTGCTTCCTGAATGGTTAAAAGCCTTTCCGTTTGGGTGGTGGGTTCATCCTGATTAGGTTGATGTGTAAGGTCAAGTAGTAAATTTTCGATGTTACTTAACCTTGATTCGATAGATTCAAAGGGATTGATCATTTTACAACAGTTTTAAATAAATTCTGTTTGTAAAATTATGGTGTTTGTTATGTTTAGCTTATTGATGTTCAGTTGTATAAACTTGAAAACAAGTAAATACAAGTTTGTACAAGTTGTTTAGTTTGTTTTGATTAATGTTTTTAAAAACTTAACTTTTTTATTTAAATCCTTATCGTCAATACTTTCGACATATTTTCCCTCACGCAAATATCCTTTTATAAATGTTTTTTCTTCCATAGCTTGAGGTGACCCAATATCCCACTCAAATTCATTAAAACAACATCTATGAAATTTAGCAGCAATTCTTTTATTAGGTAGTAAGTCTAATTCTTGAAGTGCTTTTAATAAAATTCTTAATTCTTTACCCTTAATACCATTGTATTGAAATTTAATATTCTTAACAATTTCAACTCTGTTTTCGTGTATAATTAAGTTGCTTAATTTATCCTTTTCATTAAATGCTAATTTCTTTTTTGTATCTTTTTTACTATTCTGTTGACTTTCATTATTTGTATTACTACTTTCGTTTTCTAATTTAAGATATTCTAAAATATCTTTAAAATGTTGCCTTAATTCAGAGAGATATTTTATATAAGTAAAATTATTTAAATGTACAATTATGAGTTTTATATCACTTTCATTATATGCGTTATGGGTTTTCAAATATTCTATAAGACTAAAATCATTGATCTCACGAATCTTAAAAAGATGAGTACAAAATTCATTATATTGGTTTTTACTATCTTTCCCAAACAATTGATTAAAAGGCATGATTTTTCCAATTTCAATATTTGTTTCAGTAGTTGCTCGTAAATAATAATCATCAGGAGAAATAGTAATTGCTGCTCGAACTATTTTACCTCTAAAAGAGTTAGAATTTAAATATTTTTCAGATTCTAACTTATTTATTGCTTCTTCTACGCTATATTTTTTTTTAATAAGCTTATAAAGTAAATCCATAATTATAAAATTTAATTATTGCTTTAGGCTGTTCATTTTGTGCTTAAATTAATCTTAAATATTATATTTAAAATCAAAAATCCATTAATTTGTCAGCAAACTCCTTTTTAGCTTCATCATCAAATCCGGCAAAATATCTCATAGTGGTTTTCATGTCCTTGTGTCCCATACTCTCTTGCATAAATTCCATTGTAGCACCATTTCTAAGAGAATTTGTAGTGAAACTATGTCTTGCCCAATAAAATGAAATATTTTCAGGTAGTTTTAATTCTTTACATAATCTTTTTAAGTTTTGGTTGACAAAATCAATAAAAATGGTTTTTTTTGAGTGTTGTTGTTTAGGAGTTAGTCCTTCGGATAAAATTCCAAAAACATAACTATCTGGATCTTTAGGCTTATTTCCGTATTTATTTATTATTGCTCTAGAAAAATCATTTAAAAAAACCGTATTCGTTTTTAAATTTGATTTTGATGTTAATGTTGTTTTAGCCCTATAAAATTCAATTTTACCATCTTGAATATCTTTATATTTTAGCATAATGATGTCCTTCATATTTATTCCATTACAGGCATAAGAGAAGAACCAAAAATCCTTTGCTATCTGTTGATGTGGTAGTTTGGGTTTTGCATTGTATAAAATACCTAACTGTTCTTTTGTTAATGCTCTTTTGGTTTTTTTGGTAGCAGGAATTTGATATTTTCTTTTCCCAAAAGGATAATATTCTTTTTCAATTTCATTTTCTTCAATTGCTTGATTATAAATTGCTCGTAATGTTCTTAAATAAATTCCTACGGTTGTATAGCTATTGCCAATATTTTTCACCATAAATTGCTCATAGTCCTGTAACCATTCCTTTGTAATGTCATACAAATTCAACTTATTGAAAGATTGTTTTGATGAACTTTTTACAAACCGCTCAAATGATTTTCTACTTAGGTCATAAGAACTAGCCGTTCCAATTCTTTCTTGTTTAATTAATTCATTTACTGTAAGGTCATATAAATAATTTATATTTATTCCATCGCCAGCCTTTCTATATAATTTTCGTTCAAATTGTTCAAATGTAAAAGGTTTTAATTTCTCTGCTACATTGTTTGCTTTTGTTTCAACAGCTTGTATTTTTTTGCGAATTTCTTTGTGTTCTTTTCGGGGTTTTAATGTTTTCCATATACTATCAAATTCCTTTTCAGAAAACTCAAATATAGTTGGAAACATCTTTTGTATTCGTGGTGCTGAAGTATAAACCCTCAACTTAACTGGGTATTTACCAGATGATTTTGCTCTTCTGGTATCTAAATAAATTGATATGGAATAGTTTTGATTCATTCTTAAAAATATAATTAGTTATTTTATTTTTTTCAAAGATAATCATTTGCATACAATTTGCATACAATAATACTAAATAAACAATAAATAACGATAAACATTAATAAGTATAAATCAATGTAAATATTGATTTACAAAGGATTTAGATAGAAAACGTATAACAAACAGATAGTATTAATTTATGACTCATAATCAGAAAGTCCCTGGTTCGAGCCCAGGTGGGCCCACAAGCAAAACCCTCTGAATTTCAGAGGGTTTTGCTTTTATAGGCTTTTAATTATTTGTTTAATTAAAACAGTAGCGTTTATAAAAAGCGTTTCAGAAATTCAGGTTTTCTATGACGGCTTATATTGATACTTTTTCCATCGCTCATTTCTATATTATCTTTGGGGTAAAATATTACTTCATTAATTAGTTCTTCTGTTTATTTCAATTTAGAAATTAAAGAAACATAATTACCATCTGATAATTATAATACACCAAAGTTAACTAATATATTACCATAGGTACATTAAGATAAATTTCTATAAAAATTGATTGTAGCTTTGATTCTCATTAAATTATAAAATTAAATTCAAAGATTATCATGAAAAAAATAACAAAAATTTTGGGGTTAGTAACATTTATTTTGACAACCACTACTGCCGAAGCACAATTTGGTAAATTAAAAAGTATGGCCAAAGATAAAGCAAAAGAAAAGGCAACTGACAAAGTACTAAATAATAGTAAGTCATCCGAATCTTCAGGTACTATAACAGACAATAATCAGACACCTTTAGAACTTGATTATAGCACTTTTAAGATGACTCCGGCTATTACAATGAGTTCTTTACTTTATGGCACAAAAATTTATACCGGTGGTTCAACTAGATTTGAGGCTTATACAGCATCTTTTGTTCCTTATAAAAAAACAGATGGTACAGATGTAAATACTATTTACGACCAATCTCAATACTTAAAAATAAAAGTATACAAAGGGACTGAATTTATCGATTATTTTGAATACGATGGGGGCACAACTTTTGATAATAACAAATTAAGAAAGCTTAATGCTCCTACAAGCAGGTACAAAAAAAATGGAGAATGGACAGATGGAACTAATATAGATTTAAAAAAATGGGGAGAAGGAGTATATCGTTTAGAATTTTATGTAGGCTCAAAATTATTTTATAACTTCGAATTTGAAGTTTATAAAGTAACTAATGACGATCCATATGCATCTCTTAACGAAATGTATTTAAGCAAAGGTCCATGGAATAAATATGCACATTTAGAGCATCAAGAATCCGGTAATATGATATTTGGATTTTATATGATGCATGAAGAGTTTCAACCTCATCCATCAGATCCAAATAAGACTACAAAAGATGTAAAATGGACAGTAAATATAACTAAAGATGGAGCTCCATTTGCAACTCACTATGAGGGAATGAATAAACCTAAAATATCGAAGGTAGAACGTGGAGAGTGGGATAAATTTTCTGTTGCATTAAAATCTGCTGATGGAAAAAAGACCATACAATTAGCTGATTTTACTGATGGTGCTTATAAAATAGAATTAAAAGTAGATGGAGAAGAAAAACCGAGAATATATAGTTTTAATGTAGCCAATAATAAAATTGTATTGATGGACGAGCAGGATAGAACAAAGAATACAGATCCAACTAGGTTAGTTGAAGGTTGGAATAACTTCTTTTGGTTTAAACAAGAAAATTAGTCTATAAGTTTAAGTTAGTTTAGTTGATTAAGTAAAAAAAACCTCACAAGCGTGAGGTTTTTTTATGAGAAACGTTCTAAAAATTCGGTTTTACGATAACGGCTAACTTTTACACTTTTACCATCTGTCATTTCTACTCTTCCTCCATCTCCTTTTTGATATCCTAAAACGTGCTTTAAACTGATTATGGTACTTTGATGAATCCTAAAAAATCCATAAGAATTTAATAGTTCTTCGTATTCTCCCAAATTTTTGCTGGTGGTTACTTTTTTGCCATTTTCAATTATAAAATGAGTGTAATTTCTATCACCTTCAAGCCGGATAATATTATTGATTTGAATTACCTGAAAACCATCGATATTATTAATAATCAGTTTTTGTATTTCTCCTTGAATTCCATAATTTTCAACTAAAACCTTTAGTCGTTGGTTGATACCAGACTTTAATATTTTTAATTGGGTTTCAAGCTTGCTGATAACTTCTTTAAGTTCTCGGGTTTTTATTGGTTTTAAAAGGTATCCAAAGGCACTAAATTTAAAAGCATCAACGGCATATTGATTGTAAGCAGTTACAAATATCACTTCAAAATTTATTTTATCTAGTTTTTTTAAAAGGTCAAACCCTGTTCCTTTTCTCATTTGTATATCCAAAAAGACTAAATCAGGCTGATGTTCTTTTATGGCTTTTATACCTGTATCAATACCATCTGCTTCTGCCTGTATTTTTACAGAGTTAAAATTTTTTTCAATAAGATTTTTCAGCACAAAACGTGCATCCTTCTCATCATCTATTATTATTGCCTTAATCATGATGCTTACTTAAAGGTATTAATATGGTTACTTTTGTACCTCCTATATCTAGTTCTTCTACTGTAACAGCGTTTGTTATGTTCAATCGTGCCTCTGTTATTTTCATTCCTTTAGAAGTATGTCCTTCTGTTGCTTTTGCTTTTCTGCTTTTTTCAATTCCTATCCCATTATCGCAAATAATGCATTTTAGTGTTTTTTCATCCTTTTTTTCAATATCCACTTTAATTAATCCCTTTTTATCAGTTGGTAAAATACCATGCCATATAGCATTTTCAACAAAAGGTTGTATAATAAGGGGAGGCATAAAGTTATTTAATAAATCAATTTTCGGATCAACATTTATTTGATATTCAATCATGCCTTCTGTTCTCATTTTTTCAATATCCAGATATAATCTGAGAGTATTAATTTCATTATTAATACTTACGGTCGATTTTCCACTATTTTCCAAAATAATTCGAAGCAGATCGCTAAAATCACCCATGTAATCATTAGCCATATCATAATCTCCTTCCATAAACATACGTTGAATACTGTTCAAACTATTGAAAATAAAATGAGGATTCATTTGAGCCCTGAGTGCTTTTTGCTCCAGCTCTAATTTCCTATGCATTTCTTTAATTTTCCTTTGCTTAAAAAAGATAATGGTTAATATGATAATTATTACAACAATAACTATTAATGATAGAATAAGGTACTTTTGCTGTTTAAGTTTAAGACCACTTAGTTTATCTTTTTCAATAAGAAGCTTATTTTCATATTCTTTTTCTTTAGTTTTAAATTTTAAGGCAAGTTCATCCATTCTTTTTCTATTTTCAGAACCAATCAAACTATCGTTAAGAAAATTATATCGCTGAGATGCTTCATAAGCTTCTTTATAATTACCTAATTTCTCATTAATTTTACTTAGGAGATGATGCCCCTGTGTAACTTGACGCATGCTACCTATCTGTTTAGACAGATTGATTCCTTGCTGAATGTAAATCAATGCACTATCATATTGTTCTGACGCAAAATATGATCCTGCTAAGTTCATTGAAGATTGAGCTATTCCTTGAGGAAAGTTATACTTTTTAAATGCACGAAGTGCTTTATGTGTATAAAATTGCGAACTATCTTGTTTCCCTTGAAGGTAGTAAATTCCACCCAACCCTTGATCAATTACTGTTAGTTGATATAAATCCTTAAGTTGTATTGCGATGTCTCTTTCCAATTTAATAATTGAGATAGCTTCATCAAACTTTTTTTGTTTTGATAGCACATCAGCTAACATACTGTATGCACGCATTATTGTTCGTTGTTCATTGGTGGTTGTCAAATAAGATACCCCCTCTTTTATATAAGCTTCTGCCTCTTTGTATTTACGAACCATAGTATTAGCACCACCTAAATTAACAGCCATTCCTGCTTCACCAAGTTTATTTCCAAGTTCTTTATATAAAAGTTTTGCCTTCATATAACATTTCATTCCTTTTTCAATATCTCCTTGTTCACAAGCTATAACTCCGATATTTCTCCAACTTTTAGCTTCAAGTGTTTTATCTTTAACTAGCTGTGCCAACACCAACCCTTTTGTTGCATAAATACTTGCTGTATCAAATTGTCCTTTTTGAATGTAATAATTAGCATAAGCTTCATACAATAACGACTTAATATCTTTGTGTTTATCTAATAAAGCATTATTAGTAGTTGCACTATCTAAATGAGATTTACCTAATTCTATATCTGATTTCAAATAATAATTAAATAGCTCTATTCTAGCTAATACAGAATTGGTGTCATTTTCTAATCTTGTCAAATTTATAAGACTATCTGTTTGGGCTGTAGAAGTCAAGCTAATTAAAAAAAAGCACAACCATAGTTGTGCTCTTCTGCTATGAAAAAAACTATAAATACTCATTTACTTTAGTACTATTTTTTTTACAAATGTATGATTATCTGTAGATAATCGTAAATAATAAATCCCTTTTGCTTGTTCGGTTAAATTTAGTTCTGCTTTATTTGTAAAAGATATTTCGTCAATTACTTTTCCTAAGGTATTTATCACCAACAGGTTTATCGTTTGATTTTCATGGTCTTGGGTTTTAATGGTAAAAAGACCATTGCTAGGGTTAGGGAATATTGTTATTGTATTTTCAATAGATATATCATCAATCCCTACTCCTGTTACATTAACACAAGCCGAAGTATCTGTACATCCATTTTGAGTTACTTCCACTGCATAGCTTCCGTTAGCAGCAGCTACAAATAATTGATTAGTAGCACCTGAAATTATTGCATAATTATTATTACAATCTAACCATTGATAAGTTGCTCCTGTTGCATTAGCCGTAATACTATCGTTTCCTTGAGTAGAGGTAGAATTATCTACAGTGTTAATGGTAAGGTTAAGGGTAACCACACTATCGCAACCATTGGCGGCTCCGTTGGTTATTGTATGGGTAGCTGTAGAGTTGCTAGAGGTATAAGTGTTGTTGTCTATCCAGGTGTAGGAATTACAGGCAGTAACTACATCTGTTCCAGTAGCGGTGTTATTAATAGTTAGGTTTAGGGTAACAATGCTATCACAACCATTAGCGGCTCCGTTTGTTATGGTATGGGTTGCTATATTATTGCTTGTGGTGTAAGTATTGTTGTCTATCCAAGTATATGAATTACAAGCAGTGATTACGTCTGTACCTGTAGCGGTATTATTGATGGTTAAGTTTAAGGTAACGATACTGTCACAACCATTAGCTGCTCCACCTGTTATAGTATGAGTAGCTGTGTTATTACTAGCTGTATAAGTATTGTTATCAATCCATATATAAGAATTACAAGCAGTAACTACATCTGTTCCATTTGAAGGACCGGTAATAGTTAGGTTAATTGTGATAACGGAATCAAGACCACATGCATTAGGAATAGTATCCATGACCTGATAACTTCCAATAGTAGTATATGTTTCATCTCCCGAGGGTACTGTATAAGTTGTGCAATCGAAAGCTGAAAAAGTATTATTGGTGTTTACACATTCAAGCAACCTTACGATAAAAGCATCCAGAATTCCGTTGGATGTAACATTTAAGGTTCCTGCGGTGGGATCAATATCAGATGTGCCATCAAAGTGACCTGAAACGGCAATTACGCCTGAAGTATTGACAGAAACACTATAAGCTTTTTGATTTGAATTTCCGGTAAAATGCTGCGCATAAACAAAATTTCCAGAAGTATCATATTTGGCTAGATATCCATCTTCTCCCCATTGAGCAACTAAATTATATATGGCAGGTCCTGGATCAATATCTATTGTATTGGAAAACCCCCCAACAATCAGTAAATCAGAGTTTGGGGTATAATTGATATCGTATGTAAATTCATTGACTGAGCTACTCCCAATTTTAAAAGCCCACTGAAAATTTCCAGTTGCATCAAGTTTTAAAACAAAGCCGTCACTGCTTGAACCCGCAGAAAGGTTGTATACTGGTGGTCCGGGATCAAAATCAACAGTATTTTTGAAATTGCCAACCAAATAGACATTTCCATTTTGATCCGATGTTGATTTAAAAATTCTGTCGTTATCGGCTGCACCATATTGAGATGCCCAAACAAAGTTTCCATTAGTATCAAGCATTACAGCAAACCCATCCCTCATTCCGTTTGAAGTTAAATTAAAGACTCCTGCATCTGGGTTAAAATCAGCAGTACCTTGAAACTCACCAACTACAATTATACCATTAGGTCCGGCTTGATCAATATCATGTGCGTAGTCTGAGCTACTCCCTCCAAGGGACTTTGCCCATAAAAAACTTCCATTTGCGTCTAACTTCATCACAAAAGCGTCATTGCTTCCTGCGCTAGTTAGATTAAAAACGCTAGGTCCTGGATCAAAATCACATGTGCTTCCATATTGACCAGCGATTAACACATTACCACTATTGTCAATTGCAATGCCATTACCTACAGTTGTACCAATAGCTCCTACTTGTTTTGCCCAAATCAAATTGCCATTCATCCCTAATTTTATAATAAAAGCATCACCTGTACCATTTGCAGTCATATTAAATATTCCCGGACCTGGGTCAAAATCAACTGTTCCAGAAAAATATCCAGTTGCATATATATTTCCTAAAGGGTCTAATTTAATCATTAAACATGCATCACTATTTACGCCATTTACATGAAACACCCATTGAAAGTTTCCGTTTTGGTCAAATTTTGAAATATATCCATCCGTGCCACTTATAGTCAGATTTTGTGTTCCAGGACCTGGATCTACATCAACAGTCGGGGAAAAAAAAGTACCTCCAACAACTAAATTTCCAGAATTATCAACTGCAACACTTGCTCCATAGTCTGTACTTGTGCCACCATAACTAACCCCCCAGTCAAAATTAGGTTGTGCTTTAGTAGTAGGTATCGTAAAAATTGTAATTACTAATGTTAAAAGGAGTTTAGTATTTTTCATAATAATTTGTTTTAAATATTTCTTTCTAAACTTAATAAGTGTAAAATTAATTAGGTTAAAGATAAAAAAAATAATTTAATGTACAGATGGTAATTTATATTAACATCTTGGTTGAGGAGAAATATCAATTGGTAAATAAAAGAGGTTGGATAGTTGATAAATGTATTATAATTACAATTTCTTTCTCTTCGATTTTAATATTATTAAGGGTTGTCAAAGATACTATCATCCACCAAATTAGGTAAGGTAACTTTCAATCCTGGAGTTCTTTCCATTTCTCGTTTAATGGCAAAAATAGCTTCTGAGTTTCTTGCCCAACTTCTTCGGGCAATACCATTATTAACATCCCAAAAAAGCATGGATTTTAACCTTTTGTCGGCATTGGCAGAACCATCTAAAGTCATTCCGAAACCACCATTAATAACTTCTCCCCAGCCAACACCTCCGCCATTGTGTATAGAAACCCAAGTGGCTCCTCTAAAACTGTCTCCAATAACATTATGAATTGCCATATCAGCAGTAAATGCAGAGCCATCATAAATATTAGAAGTTTCTCTATAAGGAGAATCTGTCCCTGAAACATCATGATGATCTCGTCCTAAATTAACAGGAGCAGAAAGTTTACCACTAGCAACGGCTTTGTTAAAAGCTTCGGCAATTTTTATTCTTCCTTCGGCATCGGCATATAAAATTCTGGCTTGAGAACCAACCACTAACTTATTTTCTTGAGCTCCTTTAATCCAAGTAATATTATCTTGCATTTGTTGTTTTATTTCGTCAGGAGAAGTTTTAATCATTTCTTCCAACACTTCGCAAGCAATATCATCTGTAATTTTTAAATCTTCTGGTTTTCCTGAGGTGCATACCCAACGGAATGGTCCAAATCCATAATCGAAACACATAGGGCCCATAATATCCTGAACGTAAGAAGGGTATTTAAAATCTATACCATTTTCAGCCATAATATCCGCACCAGCTCTGCTTGCTTCTAGTAAAAACGCATTTCCGTAATCAAAAAAATAAGTGCCTTTTTTAGTGTGGTTATTAATAGCATTTGTCTGTCTTTTAAGACTTTCTTGCACTTTTTGTTTAAACAATTCAGGGTTATTCGCCATCATTTCATTGCTTTCCTCATAGCTTACCCCCACAGGATAGTATCCTCCTGCCCAAGGATTGTGTAAAGAAGTTTGGTCGGAACCTAAATCTATATAAATTCCTGCCTCATCGAATTTTTCCCAAACATCTACTACATTTCCATCATAAGCAATAGAAACTACTTCTTTATTGGCTTTGGCTTTACTAACCCTTTCACAAAGTTCATCTAAATCGCTAATTACTTCGTCCACCCAACCTTGTTCATGTCGTTTAAAAGTAGCCGCAGGATTTACTTCTGCTGTAACTGAAATAACTCCTGCAATATTTCCTGCTTTGGGTTGAGCGCCACTCATTCCTCCAAGCCCTGCTGTTACAAATAATTTCCCTGCTGTTCCTTTATTATCTATTTTTCTACAACCATTCAAAACTGTAATTGTTGTTCCATGCACAATTCCTTGTGGACCAATGTACATGTATGAACCTGCTGTCATTTGTCCGTATTGAGTTACACCTAGTGCATTAAATTTTTCCCAATCATCAGGTTTGGAGTAGTTGGGTATCATCATTCCGTTAGTGACCACCACTCTCGGAGCTTCTTTGTGAGATGGAAACAATCCCATAGGATGACCGGAATACATTACTAATGTTTGCTCATCTGTCATTTCAGATAAATATTGCATGGTTAATAAATATTGCCCCCAGTTTTGGAAAACAGCACCGTTTCCTCCATAAGTAATTAATTCGTGTGGATGTTGAGCCACAGCAGGGTCTAAGTTGTTTTGTATCATCAACATAATAGACTTTGCTTGGATGGATTTTCCGGGATATTCATCAATAGGTCGGGCATACATTTTATAATCAGGACGAAAACGGTACATGTAAACTCTGCCGTATTTTTCTAATTCCTCTGCAAATTCTTTAGCTAAAATAGGGTGGTGTTTCGCTTCAAAATAACGTAAAGCATTTTTTAAGGCTAGTTTTTTCTCTTCAGTAGTTAAAATTTCCTTGCGTTTAGGAGCGTGACTTATACTTGTGTCGTATTCTTTTTTTGATGGTAATTCGTTTGGAATTCCTTGTTGTATTTGAGTTTTAAAATCCATAATCTAAAAAAATGCTAATTTCCAATTTATTTATCTTTTACTATTCTTCCTTTACTTTTATCAAACCCGTAAGGACAATGCCGACAACCGTTCTGACAACAATAGCCTCTTTTTAAAAGGTACTTTTCGGTAAAAACCCTATATCCTTCTGGGGTATAATAAAAATCATCTTCTTCTAATTTATTTGTATTTGAAAAGCCACTCATTTTACTAATCTAATTGGGTAACACCTCCTGAGACAATAAATTTCATAAAGTCTGCAGATTTCACATTTTTAACAGCAGTTACTTGAGATGCGGGTACTATAAAAAAGTTTCCTGAAAAGTTGTAAGAATGAGGTAGGTAAACACCAATTCTATCATCAGAAATGCCAATTTTAGTAAGGTCTTCAGCTGTAATAAAACCTAATTTTTCTAGATTTGAGTCTTTGTTTAGCTTTACTAAAACAGGTTTATCGAAACTTTTTTTAGAACCAACAAAGGCAGATAACAAGTCTTTAACCGAAGAATAAATGGTTTTAAGTAACGGAGCTTTATCTAATAGTTGATTAAACTGAGCTTTTAACGGCTCAATAATAATGCTCGAACCTATAAATCCTAATAGTGTTATTAGTCCAATTAAAAATAAAAAACCTAAGCCTGGAATTTTAAACTTAACGGGAATTAACCCATCTAAAAATATAAATAATTCATAAATTATATAAATAGTAAGTGTGATAGGAACAGTATATAATAATCCTCTAAAAAAGTATTTCAAAAAGATTTTATAAAAAGGCAGTTTTTTCATTCAAAATGGATTAAAATTCTCGACAAAGATACTATAACAAAGTGAAGTTGATTAAACACTTATTGATAAAATATTAAAAGTTTGTTTGATTGAATAATACTTTATATTTTTACTGCCAAATCTTTAAAAAGCAAATAACTATGAAAAAAATTTTACTATCTTCTTTAGTCTTAATGATGGGAGCAGTAGTTTTTGGTCAGACTTCGAATAGAAGCGAACTTAAGCCAGCTCCAAAAAATGTGCTTTTAACCAAAAGCCATGAATCTTCTTTAAAAGCCATGAATTCTCAAAAGACATTGGCATGTGTAGATACGATTAGGTATCCTCAAACAAAAGAACAAATATTGGGAACAGGTAACTTTTATGTGTTTGAATTATGGGCAGATGACAATGAGTCTATGTCCCAAACTTTTTTATTAAATGGCTCTACACTTGGAATAACAGGGGTGGAGTTTTATGGTAGAAACAGTCCAAATGGTGTAGCAAGTGTTAGTGTTAGAGCATCTGTTTATAACGTTGATGCTAGCAACAATCCAACAACAGAAATTGCTTTTGCTAATATTACCCTTACTGATACAAACTTTAATTACAGACAAGTAAATTTTACTCCAATTAATGTTTCAGGAAATTATGCTGTAGTAATTAGACCAACAAATGTTGGAGGTATAGTTGACTTTTATGTAAATGATGCTGCACTTAGTCAATCTTATGATGAAAACTTATCTAGAGCAAAATCAGATTGGTACACGTCATCAAATGGAAACTGGGTAAATATGCCTACTTATACGGTTTCTGGTTTTACAGGTGGACCATTTGATTTTGAAATGTTAGCTGCACCAAAAATTACTTATACTATAACAACAGATTTTACAGCTTCTCCTAATCCTTCTTGTTTAGGAACACCTGTAAACTTTACCAACAACACTACTCCAACAAGTGTGTTAAGCAGTAGGTTTTACAACTATCAAAAGTTTAAAAATTATTTTAATACAACAGTGCCCGATTCAACCTATGTTTATGCATTAGGTGGTGGAGCATCATTAGTTTGGAATGGAACAGCTACTCATACTTATGCAACTGCGGCTAACCATTCTCCAAAACTTTATACTTTGGGTGGTTTTTGGAACAGTTGTTTAGATAGTGCAACTAAAACAGTAACAGTAAATCCATTACCAACGGTTACAGCAAATGCAACTTCAACTTCAGTTTGTACAGGAAGTCAAGTTACGCTTACTGGTGGCGGAGCTTCTTCTTACACATGGAATAATGGGGTGACTAATGGTGTTGCTTTTACACCAACAGCAACAACAACTTATACCGTTACAGGTACAGATGGAAACAACTGCCAGAATACTGCTCAAGTGACAGTAACAGTAAATCCATTGCCAACAGTAACAGCCAACGCATCTGCAACTACTGTATGTGCTGGAGGTCAGATTACACTAACAGGCGGTGGAGCTTCTTCTTATACTTGGGATAATGGTGTAACTAATGGTGTTGCTTTTACCCCAGCAGTAACAACAACCTATACCGTTACAGGTACAGATGGAAACAACTGTCAAAATACTGCTCAAGTAACAGTTACTGTTGCTTCAGCTATAACAGTAACGGCAAATGCGACAGCAACTTCAATTTGTGCAGGCGACCAAGTTACACTTACAGGAAGTGGAGCCACTTCATACGCATGGGATAATGGCGTTACTAATGGTGTAGCTTTTACTCCAACAGCAACTACCACTTATACTGTTACTGGTACTTCAGGCTCTTGTACAGATAACGACCAAATTACGATTACGGTTACAACTGTTGATGCTACCACTACAACAACAGGAACTACGATTACTGCTAACAACGGTAATGCAACTTATCAATGGGTAGATTGCGATAATAGTAATCAGCCAATTTCTGGTGCCACTAGCCAAAACTTTACACCAACAGTTACAGGGAATTATGCTGTTGTTGTGACAGAAAATGGTTGTAGTGAAACTTCTGCTTGTGAAAACATTGTTATTACTGGATTAAATGAAATGAATGCCAACAGCAATATTTCTGTTTATCCAAATCCTGTTAATGATATTTTTACCATATCATCTTCAGATGATTTAAGTGGAACAGTTGTAAAAATTGTTGCTATTACTGGTCAAACTTTAGTAGAAAAAACAATAATTTCAGGAAATACAGCTACTTTTGATATGAGTGTTTATGCTACCGGATTATATTTCGTAGAGATTAATCAAAATGGTAACTTAAATACCTTAAAAGTGATTAAGAAATAAAAAAATAATTTAATTTTCACAGAAAACCCTTTTAGCAATTTTGCTGAAAGGGTTTTTTATTTTGTTCTGTATTTTTGTCACATGATACACCAAAAACTTCCACCAATACCATTGCAACAAGTAAATTTTGATTTTCTTGAAGAAAAAAACATACAATTACATATATTGCGAGAAGATTTAATTCATCCCACCATTTCAGGAAACAAGTGGCGAAAATTGTTTTACAACCTACAAGAAGCCAAAAATGCTGGAAAAAATCAATTATTAACTTTTGGAGGAGCTTATTCTAACCATATTGCCGCAACGGCTGCTGCAGGAAAAGAATTTGGATTTAAAACCATAGGAATTATTAGAGGAGAAGAGCACCTACCTTTAAATTTAACTTTACAACTTGCTATAGATAATGGGATGCAGTTAAGATATATGTCGAGGGAGTTGTACAGAGATGAAAAATATAATGCTTCATTTTTACAAGAAATGAAAGCTGAATTTGGAGACTTCTATCTTGTGCCAGAAGGTGGTTCTAATGCTTTTGCAGTTAAAGGTTGTACCGAAATTATTAAAAATATTGATATAGATTACGATATTATTTGTTGTGCCTGTGGAACAGGAGGAACTATTGCTGGAATAATAGCATCGGTTGATGAAACAAAACAGGTATTTGGCTTTCCTGCATTAAAAGGAGGAAATTTTCTAAAAAATGATATTCAACAACTATTGGCAGACTATCAACAACAATTTGTGGTAGAAATAAATAATAAAAATTGGCAGTTAATTACAGATTATCATTTTGGTGGATACGCAAAAACAAGTAGTGAATTGATTGACTTTGTTAATAATTTTTATCAAAACCAAACCATTCCGCTAGACTTAATTTATACAGGAAAAATGTTATTTGGAATTTTACATCTTGCCAAAACGACAGCTTTTTTTAATGGCAAAAAAATTGTTGCTATACATACGGGTGGATTACAGGGGAATAAAGGATTTGATAAAATTAAATTAATATTTTAAAATTTGGGTTTATTAGTTTCAGTAATCAATAATTAACTGTTAATATTTTTAGAAAAATAGCAATAGATTGGTTGATATTGCTGTTAACTTTGCAATTATTAATGAATTATCGTATTTCCATATTAATAGTAGTAATGCTTCTGACAATAAGTTCAGTTGCACAACCTGCCGAACGCAGAATTACACGTTCGGAATATATAGAGACCTATAAAGATGACGCAATTAGAGAAATGCATCGTTCGGGAGTTCCTGCCAGTATTACATTAGCTCAGGGAATTCTAGAGTCGGGTGATGGAAATAGTCCTTTAGCCATGTATGCAAACAATCATTTTGGTATAAAATGCCATTCTGGTTGGAAAGGTAAAACCATGCATATTGATGATGATGCTAAAAATGAATGTTTTAGAAAATATAAATCAGTTTATGAATCTTTTGAAGATCATTCTGAATTTCTTACTTCACGTTCAAGGTATGCTTTTTTGTTTGAATTAAAAATTACAGATTACAAAGGCTGGGCTAAAGGTTTAAAAAAAGCTGGTTATGCAACTAACCCAAAATATGCCGATTTGCTGATAGATTTAATTGAAAAACATCAACTTTATGAGTACGATAGGTATGCAAAAGTTCCTTCTAAAACACCAAAAAAAGGCAAAACATCTGCAACTTTAGCAAGTTCTGCTTCAAAAAAATATACTGTTAAAATGCATAACAACATAAAACACATTGTTGTAAAAAAAGGAGATACCTTTTACAGCATTGCTAAAGCTTTTGAAATGAATGAATGGCAATTATATCGTTATAATGATTTAAACAAAAGTGATGTATTGGAAGAAGGACAAATATTATATCTTCAGCCAAAAAGAAATAAAGCTCAAGAAGATTTTCATATCGTAAAATCTGGAGATACCATGAGAAATATTTCTCAGCAATATGGTGTGAAGCTTAATAAACTTTACAAGAAAAATAATATGATTATGGGTACTCAACCCAATGCAGGTCAGAAAATTTCACTTAGAAAGAAAGTTAAAAATTAATCCAACAATATCAAAGCCTTTTTTTATTAGGGAAATGGCAATTCTTGATTAAATTTGCCCATTTAAAAAAAATAAATCGATTTGCTAAAGAAAAATATTTTTGGTCAGTACCTATTTCTTAAAAAATTAGTGATAAGAACCTTTGCTTTTATTACTTATATAAGGTTTAAGAGAGTAAATTATCCTAAAATAGAAGGTGCTGAATTGTTTAGAGATTTACCCAAACAGAATGTGCTTTTTGTTTCCAACCACCAAACGTATTTTGCAGATGTGGCTTTTATGGTTCACGCCATGGAAACAGCTATTTATGGCTATCCGAATGAAATTAAATTGAGAGGAATTTTAGCATGTCCTTTTGTTGATTTTTATTTTGTTGCTGCTGAAGAAACCATGAAATCAGGATTATTGCCTAAAATTTTAGCTTATGCCGGAGCAATCACCATTAAAAGAACTTGGCGAGAAGCAGGGAAATCTATTAAAAGACCCGTTGATCAAGCTGATACGGAAAAAATAAAAATTGCGTTGGCAAATGGCTGGGTGGTAAATTTTCCACAAGGAACTACTAAGGCTTTTGCTGAAGGTAGAAAAGGAACGGCTCACATCATTAAAAATTATAAACCTATTGTTGTGCCTATTACCATAGATGGTTTTAGAAGAGCTTTTGATAAAAAAGGACTTTTTATCAAGAAAAAAAATACGGCTTTACAAATGCAAGTACATCAACCATTAAAAATAGATTATGAAGATAGCGTTGAAAATATCTTAAAGCAAGTAATGGTTGCTATTAATCAACAAGATGGATACGAAAAATATAAAAGTCAATAAATCATTTTCAAATAGTTAATTTTGCTGCTTTTAAAAGAAATGGAAGAGAGTTACAATAAAAATAAACAATTACGCTACGATTTGGCCTATTTAAAAATGGCCAAAGAATGGTCTAAATTATCGCATTGTATAAGAAAACAAGTGGGGGCATTGGTAGTTAAAGACAGAATGATAATTTCTGATGGCTATAATGGTTCGCCAACAGGCTATGATAATTGCTGTGAAGATGAAGATGGAAAAACATTGTGGTACGTGCTTCATGCCGAAGCAAATGCGTTAATGAAAATTGCAAAATCTACTAATAATGCCAATGGAGCAACGCTATATATAACGCTTTCGCCATGCAAAGAATGCAGCAAGTTAATTTTGCAAGCAGGTATAAAAAGAGTAGTTTATTGTAATGATTATAAAGACAAAGATGGTCTTAATTTTTTAGAAGCATCTGGCATAGATGTTACTTTTATTAGATTAGAAGATTATCCCTAAACATACAATAAACATACAATATGAACAAATATAACATTAAAATATTTCTACCATTATTGCTAACACTTAGTGTTGTTGTGGGTATTTACTTAGGTTCTTATTTGTCGTCAACAACAGGCAATAAATCTATTATTTTTTCAAAATCAAATTCAAAATCATCTACGGGTAAGCTTAATGAAATACTTAATTTTATTGAAGAAGCTTATGTAGATTCGGTAGATAGCAAAGAATTGCTGGAGAACTCAATTAATTCTATGTTATCGAATTTAGACCCACATTCTTATTATATATCTCCAAAAGATTTTAATGATATGAATGATCCAATTGAAGGTTCTTTTGAGGGGATTGGTGTTGAGTTTAGAATTAAGGATGATACTGTAATGGTAGTAGCAGCAATAGCAAACGGACCTTCAGAAAAACTTGGTATTCAGGCAGGAGATAGGATTATTAAAGTAGATACAGTAAATATTGCAGGAAAAAACATCACAAATAATGATGTAATTAAGCTGTTAAAAGGTCCAAGAGGAACAAAAGTGAATGTTTATGTTAAAAGAAGAGGGACAAAAAAATTGCTAAAGTTTGCTATCGTAAGAGATGAAATTCCTATTTATAGTGTTGATGCTCCTTACATGATAGATGATAATATTGGATATGTTAAAATATCAAGATTTGCAAGAACAACGTACGCTGAATTTTTGACTGCTGTGGCTGAACTTAAGGAAAAAGATATGGAAAGTTTGATTATTGATTTAAGAGGGAATGGAGGTGGAGTACTTTCTTCTGCTATAAGTATTGCTGATGAAATGTTAGATAAAAATCAGATGATTGTTTATACAAAAGGAAGAGCAAGAAAAAAAACAGAATATTATTCCACTTCAAAAGGAATATTAAAAGGAATTAAAATAGCTATTTTAATTAATGAAAATTCAGCTTCGGCAAGTGAAATACTAGCAGGGGCAATTCAGGATAATGATAGAGGAATTATTTTAGGAAGACGTTCGTTTGGAAAAGGATTGGTTCAAGAACAAATACCTTGGCCTGATGGTTCGGCAATAAGACTTACTGTCGCTAGGTATTATACACCGTCTGGAAGATCAATTCAAAAACCTTATGAAAATGGTTTAGATGATTATAATTTAGAAGCTTACAAACGTTACGAAAATGGTGAATTATTAGAAGCTGATAGTATCCATTTTCCTGATTCGTTGAAATATTTTACCAAAAAAGGTAAGGTTGTTTATGGCGGTGGTGGAATTATGCCCGATATTTTTATTCCGTTAGATACTGTAGGAGGAACAGATTATTTGTATCAACTAAGGTATAACGGTATTATTCAAGAATTTTCGTTAAATTATATCGATAGTAGAAGAAAAAAAATGTTAGAAACGTATCACGATGCCGTTCAATTTAAAAGACAATTTAAAGTAAGTAATCAATTGTTTAATAATCTGATAAAATTTGCTACCGAGTCAGGAATAGAAAGAAATTTAGAACAAATAAAAAAATCTAAATCTTTAATTGAGCAAGGGTTAAAAGCAGATATGAGCAGACATCTTTATGGTAATTTCGGTTTTTATGTGATTGTTAATGAAAATGACAAAACCATCAATAGAGCTATTGAAGAAATTAAAGAGTAATAAAAAATGATAAAAGATATTCCTCAGGAAAAAGTTACCAATGTAGCTATTGCTGTTGTTCAAGAAGGTGAAGATTGGAATGTATATTTGGTTAATTTAAAAGATACTCCATTAGAAAATGTATTAGTGTCTTCCAAAGGGTACATTACTCATGAGAACGGTTCTCAAACTAAAACTTCTGAATTGAGACATGCATTAGGTAATGTTCCCCCAAAAAGTTATGCTAAAATAGAACCCATTATTGAAAATGTTTTTGGGCTTCATAATCAGTATTGGGTAACTTATTTTTCAGATAATCAGTTGTTAGATAAAAAATACATTTTTTTAGCCGAAACAATTAAAGAAGAAAATTTTGTAAAAATTCCTATTCTTAATAAGAGAGGAGTAATGATATTATAAAATAAACAAGCCTCGCATTGCGAGGTTTGTTTATTTTATAAGAAAGATTATCTAATAAGCGACAAGGTACCTTTTTCAAAGAATTGCTGTCCATCAATACCTTCAGCTTTAATGATGAAGAAGTAAGTACCATCAGGTGCATCAGCACCGGCAAGCGTTTTACCATCCCAATACCCATTAACATTCCCCCAAGCAAACATTTTTTGTCCCCAACGGTTATAAATTTCACCTTCAACAGACTTTAAGTTTTCACCATCCACGGTAAATACATCATTATGTCCATCACCATTAGGAGTAAACACATTAGGAATAGTTAAAGAAGACTCGTTAAACACCTCGATAACAATAGTAGTAGAATCCCAACACAGACCATCGGTAACCACTAAAGTAACCGTGTAAGTACCCGGTTCAGAATAAGTTTGCGTAGGAGCAAAAGTAGAATCAAGGTTGCCATTAGCAAAATCCCAGAAATAGTTAGTAGCTCCCGTAGAAGAGTTGGAGAAATTAACCACAAGCGGCATAGGACCAACCGAAGGACTAGCCGAAGCCTGAGCATCCACATACTGCACAGTAAAAGTAACCGAATCCATAGGACTAGGACAAGTACCCGCTTCATTCACATAATAAGTATAAGTACCGGCAGCAGTAATAGGTGGGAAGAAAGGGCTACCCGTACCAATAACAGTAGTTCCGGCAACATCACTATACCAAGTAATCGTTCCATTACCACTAGCCGTAGCCGTTAAAGCAGTAGAATCACCCAAGCAGAAATTAGGGATACTATTAGGCACAATAAAATTTTGCGGCATTAAAGTAATAGTAACAGAATCCGTAACTGGGCAAGGATTACCTGCAGAAGCAGTATTATAATAAATAACATATGTACCTGCACCAGAAGCATTAATATCAATTTCGCCAGTAGAGGTATTGATTACCCCAGAAGTTGGGCTAATAGAGAAAGTACCTCCCGGAGTACCAGTAACAGTAGCAGTAGGATTAGGATCAGCCAAACAATAAGCATTAGCAGAGTAGCTAAAAGTAGCCGTATCAAGCGGAAGAATCTCAATAGTAGTAGAATCTATAGCAGGAGCACAACCATTAGCAGCAGGCACATTGTTGTAAACCGTGTAAATACCAGGAGTACTAGTAGATAAAGTAANTGCTCCAGCATTGTCAATAGTTAACCCAGTAGGTGAAGCAGAAAAAGTACCCGCAGTAGCCCCGCCATTAAGCGTTAAAATAGGAGCGTTATCATACACACAATACTGAGCATTATCATAACTAAACCCAGCAGTTTGTCCCGTAGTAATAGTTATAGTAGTAGAAGCAGTAACAGGACAAGGATTACCCGCAGTAGCCGTATTGTAAGTAACCGTAAAAGAACCAGTACCACTAGCGATAAGATTAATCTCACCGGTAGTAGCATTAATACTACCAGGAGCAGAAATAGTAAAAGTACCACCACTAGTACCCGTTACAGTAGGAGTAGGGTTATTACCCGTAATACAATAAGAAGATTGAGGATAAGAAAAAGAAGCATCATCATCATTATTAATAACAATAGTATGAGTTTGAGTCTCCGTACAAGGAGCAGTTCCCACCGTATAAGTAATACTCACAGAAGCCCCTCCCATACCAGAAGGATCAAGCGTGTTAGCAGTTACCCCCGTTCCAGAGAAGGAACCACCAGCAGAGCCAGTAACCAAAGTACTTAAGTTAATAGGAGCATCCCCCTCACAAATAGGCGAAGGATTAGTCCAAGCAGCAGAAACAGTAGCGACAGTAATAGTTTGTGTAGAAGTCTCTTGACAAGGAGCAGTACCCACAGTATACGTAACCGATTGTGTGCCACTAGCCGGATTAAAAGAAGAACCGGAAACCCCCGTTCCACTCCAAGAACCACCAGTAGTACCAGTAATTAAACTATTAAGATTAATAGGGCCAGAAGCTGCACAAATAGGCGAAGGATTAGTCCAAGAAGGATTAACATCAGGAATAACCGTAATAGTATGCGTTTGTGTCTCCACACAAGGAGCAGTACCTACAGTGTACGTAACCGATTGTGTACCACTAGCCGGGTTAAAAGAAGAACCGGAAACCCCCGTTCCCGACCAAGTTCCACCAGTAGTACCAGTTACTAAACTACTTAAGTTGATAGAGCCGGCAGCCGCACAAATAGGCGAAGGATTATTCCAAGCCGGATTAACATCAGGAATAACCGTAATAGTTTGTGTAGAAGTCTCCTGACAAGGAGCAGTACCTACAGTGTATGTAACCGATTGTGTGCCACTAGCAGGGTTAAAAGTAGAACCGGAAACGCCTGTGCCCGACCAAGTTCCACCAGTAGTACCAGTTACTAAACTACTTAAGTTGATAGAACCGGCAGCCGCACAAATAGGCGAAGGATTATTCCAAGCCGGATTAACATCAGGAATAACCGTAATAGTTTGCGTAGAAGTCTCCTGACAAGGAGCAGTACCAATAGTATAAGTAATAGACTGTGTACCTGCTGACAAAGAAAAAACACCACCACTAGTAACCCCCGTACCACTCCAAGAACCACCAGATTGAGCAGACACTAGAGTAACTGTGCCACCGTTAGCCGCACAAAGCGGTCCGGGATTAGTCCAAGCCGGATTAACATCAGGACGAACAGTAATAGTTTGCGTAGAAGTTTCCTGACAAGGAGCAGTACCTACGGTATAAGTAACAGATTGTGAACCACTAGCAGGATTAAAAGTAGAACCAGAAACACCAGTACCCGACCACGAACCACCAGTTGTTCCGGTAATTAAGCTATTAAGATTAATAGAACCAGCCGCAGCACAAATAGGTGATGGATTGGTCCACGCAGGATTAACATCTGGTCGAACAGTGATAGTATGCGTTTGAGATTGAGTACAAGGAGAAGTGCCTACGGTATAAGTAACCGATTGTGTACCACTAGCCGGGTTAAAAGTAGAACCAGAAACCCCTGTACCAGACCAAGTTCCACCTGCTGTACCTGTTACTAAACTATTAAGGTTAATAGAACCAGCTGCAGCACATATAGGTGATGGATTGGTCCA
>JGI24524J20080_1000119_pt1 | contig 39688 bp, 47 predicted proteins | sample LinPmetageLP49_FD_20080 | JGI IMG/M metagenome (IMG submission 20080)
CCTCAAAGCTCTAATCTAAAAGCTTGGTATAAACTCGATGCAAGTGAGGTTTATAATAGTACAACTACAGAGTGGAGTATAGATAATAACCAAAATCCTTCAGCTTATCCAAGTTCTTTAGATTTTAATGGAGCAAATTATGCTATAAATTGTGGTAATGATAGTAGTTTAGCATTAACATCAAATTTTTCTATTTCAGCTTGGATTAAATCAAGTAGTCAAGGTAGCTATGCTGTAGCAGTTAGTAAAAATAATGGCAATAATGGCTTTAGTATTCAAATGAGAAAAAACAATAATAGATTCGCATTTAATATAAATGATGGCAGTTGGAAACAAGCTTATTATGATGGCATAAACCCAATAGATGACGGAAATTGGCATCACGTTGTAGGCACTTTTGATGGTTCAATAATTAAAATTTATGTTGATAATATAAAAGGTACTGATGTAAGTTCTGGAACAATGACTTCTAATACTGCAAATTTTACAATAGCAGCTCAAACAAGCGGTCTTTTTTTTAATGGACAGATTTCCAATGTTTCATATTGGAATACAGCTTTAACACCTGCGCAAGTAACAGAAATTTATAATAATGGAACTCCATCTAATCTGTCAAGTCACTCAGCTACTTCTAACCTAGTTTCTTGGTGGAAATTAAACAACACAACTACAGGTATTGAAGATGCAAAAGGTTCTAACAACGGAACTAACAACGGAGCTACTGAATATGCTGGCTTTGTAAATACATTAGCTGGTGATAGCTCAGGAATGACTCAAGCAAACCTTGTTCAAAGTAACTTACAAACAGTTGCGCCTTATAGTAAATATGCTATGAAGCTAGATGACGCTACTTTATCAGATTATATAAACGTACCAAATAATTCAACACTACAAATAACTGGAAACTTGACACTTTCAAGTTGGGTAAGGATTGACGGTTCCTATGTGAGTAATGGCCATCTTATAGCAAAAGCAGATTCATACGTTTTAAAATCACATCAAGGTAGCTTGTCAAATGTACCAAGATTTCAAGTTAATGATGGTACTTTTATAGATTTAGAAGGTCCATCTGCTCTAAGTCTTGATACTTGGCATCATATAACTGGAGTAAGAGAAGGTAATTCTCTTAAACTTTACGTTAACGGAGGTCTAGTAGCTAGTAGTACACAAACAATAGGTAATTTATCTGTAAATACTAATGATATTCAATTCAACGCTTATACTAGTAACTTTAGCTCAGATATAACTTTATCAAATAACGCTATTTGGAACGTTGCTTTAAATGCTTCTGAAATAAGAGAAATTTATAATGAGGGTCTTCCTTCTAATCTAAATACTTTTTCTGGAACAGCTCCTGTTAGCTGGTGGCAATTAGGTGAAAATAGTAGTTTTGATGGTAGTAATTGGAAATATGCTGATGAAATGAGTGCTGGCAACAACGCAGACAGTGTTAATACTGCAGAAACAGCTTTAACAAACGGTGTAGGCACAACAGCTAATGGAGTATCAAGCGGAATGTCAGAAGGTAATTTAGTAGGTGATGCACCGTATAGCACAGCAAATGCAATAAGTTCAAATATGAGTGTATTAGCAAAAGGAACTGATCCAGCTGACATACCATCGTAAAAAAATATTAACTTTGTAAAAAACAAAAAAATGGCAACAACTTATGTAGTAATTAACCTATCTGACACGAACTCAGTTTTATTCAGTCAGGTGAACCAATCTTCTGCTCAAACAATGAGAAGAAATGTAGCAAATACTGAAGGTGTTTTATCCTTCCAGGTAGAGCCTTCTTTTATCACTAACGGGTCATTAGTTCCAGTAGGAACCTATACTCACGAAGAGATATTAGTTTTACTAGCTACTCCAGAATGGACACCAGCTGATCCTGAGTAGTGACTTATAGAAGAAAAATAACCACAAAGAGACCTGGGGTACATTCTAAGAATGCATCCAAAGGGCAGACGGGATACAAACCAAAATATCGTGGTCAAGGCAAGTAATATGGAAGAACCTCTCTTGATAGCTTTGATTTCAGCACTTGGAGTCAAGGAGATATGGAATATAATTAAGAAGAAGATAGACATCTCTGCTCAAAAAGAAGATGACCAAATAGGAAGACTTACAGAGAAAATATCAAGTTTAGAAGTAAAGATAGATGAGCTTATACAAGAGAATATGAATCTAAAAGTGAAACTAGCTAAGATGGAAGAAAGAATATTATTAACGGCTAAAAACAGAATCAAAAAATGAAACTATCTAAGAACTTATCTCTTTCTGAAATGCTGAAAAGCGGAACTGCTGAAAGAAAGGGAATAGAAAACATTCCAACAGAAGAACACATAGAAAATATGAAGGTATTGGCCGAGAACATATTTCAGCCGATTAGAGAGCACTTTAACGTTCCTTTTAGTATTAGTAGTGGTTACCGTTCAGAAACTCTTAACAAGGCCATTGGAGGCGCTCATAAGTATATAGACGGCAAGTACGTAGCTACTTCACAACACTGCAAAGGAGAAGCAATTGATTTAGATAGGGATTATGCCAATGCTCCAAACAACGCAGAAGTATTTCACTTCATTAAAGATAATTTGAATTTTGACCAATTAATTTGGGAGTTTGGAACAGATGAAAACCCTTCTTGGGTACACGTTAGTTACAGCACAACTCGAACACAAAGAAACAGAATATTAGTGGCATACAAAGACGACAACAACAAGACTAAGTATAAAATCTATGGAAGATAAAATAAATCAGCTTTTGCAAGGTCAGGCTGTAATGCAGAATCAGTTGGAGCAAATAAGCAAGCAAAAGAACGATCACGAAAAAAGAATTCGCAGTTTAGAAAAAAAGTTTTGGACATCCATAGCGGTAATAGTAACAGGAATAGGAACATTTATAGAAGGTTTATTTTTAGGAAGATGATAGAAGAAAAGACGGAATTTCAAAAAATGTTAGAGAGGCTAGAGTCTCAAGCGGTTCCAGAAAGAACTTGTAGTATTGACGATGAAACTTGTGAAAGCTGTTCGGGATGAAAAAGAAATTAAAAGATACTGGAATAGGTAAATTCTTAAAAGAAAAAGCTCCTGGAGTACTGGATAAAATAGGAGACATCTTGCCGTCCAATGGGACGCTTGGAATTATTAAAAATATAATTAGTCAAGAACCGGATTTAACTCCTCAAGAAAAAGAAGCTCTTCACCAGCAAGTAGTAGAACTCTACAAGTTAGAGGTAGAAGACAGAGATTCGGCTAGAAACAGAGAGGTTGAATTAGCAAAAGCAAATCGATTTGATTTTATGTTTAATTTAACAGGTTTGGTTGGCCTTTCTTGTTTTTCCTTTTTGGTTTATGCCATTGTTTATTTAGAAATACCAGCCCATAATAAAGAGATTTGGATTCATTTAATCGGGGTGACAGAGGGAATTGTTTTGAGTATAATTGGTTATTTTTATGGTTCGTCAGCATCACGAAGAAAATGATTATCTTTGTAAAATAAATTAAATCAAATGAAATTAGAAGAAAAAGAATTAAAATCTTTGAGAGATTTGAACTCGGAGTTTCAATCACTTAAAGTGCAATTAGGAGAGCTGTCAATACAGAAAAATTCAGTTATTAAAAGAGTAGATTTAATAAGGGTTGAATTTGAATCTCTTGAAAACGAATTAATAAAGAAATACGGAGAAAACTCTGTAATTAATTTAGAACACGGAACAATAACACAAAATGGCGAAAATAAGTAACACTACCACCTATCCCACCAAAGCAACTCCTGTAAGTGCAGATTATGTAATAGGAACAGATGCTTCTTCAAAAGAAACAAAGACTTTTACTTTACAAAGTATAGCAAATCTTTATGGTGGTTCAGGGTCAGGAACAGTTACTAGTGTTGGGTTGGATGGTGGCACAACGGGTCTTACTATAGCAAGTGACACTGTTAATCCAATTACCGCAAATGGAACATTTACCCTAGGCGGTACTTTAGGAGTAGCAAATGGAGGAACAGGTTTAACATCTTTAGCAGAAGGCAGTATTATAATAGGAGACTCTTCAAGTTCTATATCTGCTTTAAGTATAGGAACCGACACTTATGTTTTAACATCTAACGGAACTACAGCATCGTGGGCTGCCGCTGCTAGTGGTGGAGGAATAACTTTTTCTGGATCAACAACTAATGGTTTAGCTACTTATTCTAACTCTGCTACAGCAAATGTTTCTTCAGTATTCACTGTATTGGGCGATAAATTATCTGCACCAGCAGGTACACTTGCTAATCCTTCTATAGAAGTAGGAACAGTAGGAGGTTTATATGCCGCTTCAGGAGGGTTGTTATTAGCACATAACGGAGCTAACGCTATAGGTGTTTCAAGTGCATCTGTTGTTAACTACAAACTAACTCAATTTAATGCTGGATTAAAGTTTGGTTCTGCTGGAAGTACTTTAGATACATACACAGAAGCTACTTGGTCAGGCGGCCCTACAGTTTCTTTTAGTGTTGGTGGTTCTGCCTCACTTAGTACTTCTTCAGGAAGTTATAGAGTTATAGGGGATATGGTATTTGCTTATTTTTCTCTTACCTTTGGATCAGGCAGCATAGGTTACGGGTCAGTTGATATAAGTTTACCTGTAAGTGGGTTGGCTGGAACTGGGTCTATAAACTTTTCAAAAATGAATAGTAACGTAGGAAATTCTCCAGTAAGTACACCAGTGACTGGCGATATACTAACAAATTCATCTAATATTAGATTAAAATCTTTTAACTACGATCAAGACAGCGGATCGCACGTTTCTGGTCAATTATTTGAATTAGTAGATTCAGCAGGACAACCAATATTTCAAAATGGAGACATTGTATCAGGAACAATAATATATAGAAAACAATAAAAATGGCAATAACAAAACAAACAGAATCTGCATCCATAGAGGTTGTAGGTCAATTTAAAGAAATAAATTACAAAGAAAAAGTAAAAGTGTTGGAAGATGGGGTTTTAATATCTGAGTCTTTAAACGGAACTTGTTATCCACCTACAACAGATGTTGCTACTTTAAATTCAGAAGTTGCTGCAATTGCTAATGTTGTTTGGACTCAATCTGTGAAAGATGCATATAGTGCTGCATTTCCTGTAGAGCCACTTCCGTAAAGCTTACTAAAATCAAATGAAATGGAAATTAGAAAAATATCAGTTGGTCCTGATTATAAGTCTGGGGCAATGCACTACCTTATTGGACAAGATGTTCTAGGAGGTAATTATACCATACACCATATAAGACAAGAAAAAAATTGTTTTAAAATATGGATTATTAGGGAAAATGAAATTGTTCTTTGGAAAAGTTTTAATGCAACTATTCCAGTTTCTATAGAATATAATATCAACTTTTAGTATGAAGTCACCTTTTGGTTTTATTGTAACTCCGGTTAATGACACCAGGTACGATAATGTTAAAAAAATAGGAGGCATAGACTTTATTACTAGCTCCTCTAAAGAAGACCATACCGTCTCAAATCGTTTTGCTAATGTAGTGGCAACACCACTAAACTACAAAGGAGAGGTAAAGACAGGGGACATATTAGTAGTACATCATAATGTATTTAAATACTATAACGATATGAAAGGTCGAGAGAGAAGTGGCAGAAGTTTTTTAAAAGACAATCTATTTATAGTAGAGCCCAATCAGTTTTTTATGTACAAACAAAATGGAGAATGGAAGTCTCATTTAGATTATTGCTTTGTTAAACCGTCTTCCAAGGAGGAGTCTGTTATATTTAATAGCGATAAGTATCAAGCTCTTACAGGGACTATTGAGATAACTAATTCCGAGTTAACTTCTTTAGGTGTAAAAACAGGAGATAAAGTTTGTTTTAAACCAGAGTCAGAATATGAGTTTAAAATAGATGACAAAACGCTTTATAGAATGAAGTCTAAAAATATAACGATGATGTTATGAGTAAAGAAATAAAATTAAAAATAATAAAAGCAGGCAGAGCAGCGGTAGAACAATTAATAAAAGTAGCTCAAGAAAAAATTATTAAGCCTGATCCAGATGACGATATAGCAGCAGATAGATTAAAGAACGCAGCAGCTACTAAAAAGCTAGCAATATTTGATGCGTTTGAAATACTTAATCGTATTGATGCGGAAGAAGAGGCTTTAAATAGTGTAAATAAAACAAGCAGTAACCAAGGTTTTGCAGAGAGAAGGTCTAAATAAAGTTTTACAAGATGTTGTTCCAAGAACAGCAATGGCTAAAAAAAACAAGGCCAAAAACTGGGAATATGGATACAATGAAAAGTATGATATTGTTGTTATTTCCAAAGATGGAACACTAGGCGACATATACGAAGTTCAAGGCTTAAGAATTGGCTTACCTAAAACTCCTTCTAAGTATTATTCTAATGAAGAAAAATGTTGGCAACCATTTGAATATCCAAAATCATTATCTAAAATAAAATCCATATTTCAATGGAATGAAATGTCTTCTGACTTTAAAGACGCTTGGGTAAGTTATATTGAACAGGAGTTTGATAGGAGAGAAGAAGGTTTTTGGTTTAATAATAATGGTAATCCTACTTATATTACAGGAACGCATTATTGTTATTTGCAATGGACCAAGATTGATGTAGGTCATCCTGAGTTTAGAGAAGCTAATAGAATATTCTTTTTGTTTTGGGAAGCTTGTAAAGCAGATAAAAGAAGTTTTGGAATGTGTTACTTAAAGATAAGACGTTCTGGTTTTTCATTTATGGGGTCATCTGAAACTGTAAATACAGCTACGATATCTAAAGATGCTAGAGTAGGGGTATTATCGAAAACTGGAACAGATGCTAAAAAAATGTTTACAGATAAAATAGTTCCTATCTCTAATAACTACCCTTTCTTTTTTAAGCCCATCCAAGATGGTATGGATAAGCCAAAAACAGAATTATCTTATCGTGTTCCAGCAAGTAAGATTACTAAGCGTAATATGTATATATCTGACAATCAAGAACTTGAAGGTTTGGATACCACAATAGATTGGCGAAATACTTCTGACAACTCTTATGATGGAGAAAAATTACAATTATTAATACACGATGAAAGTGGTAAATGGGAGAAGCCTGAGAACATACTTAATAATTGGCGTGTTACAAAGACTTGTTTGAGATTAGGAAGCAAAGTTATTGGAAAGTGTATGATGGGCTCTACCTCTAATGCGCTGGATAAAGGTGGTGCTAATTTTAAGAAATTATATTATGACTCTGATGCTAAGTCAAGGAATGCTAATGGCCAAACTAAATCAGGCTTGTATTCTTTATTTATTCCTATGGAATGGAATTTTGAGGGATATATAGATAAGTATGGTATGCCTGTTTTAAAAACTCCAGACAAACCTATTAAAGGCAACGATGGTGAGTACATTACTACAGGGGCTATAAACTATTGGGAGAATGAAGTTGACTCTTTGAAAAATGATGCGGATGCATTAAATGAGTTTTATAGACAATTTCCAAGAACTGAGTCTCACGCATTTAGAGATGAGAGCAAACAGTCTTTGTTTAACTTAACTAAAATATACCAACAGATAGATTACAATGACGGGTTAATGAAGGCTAAGTATTTAACTAGAGGTAGTTTTCATTGGGAGAATGGAATAAAGGATTCTAGAGTAATATGGACTCCAAATAAGACAGGGAGGTTTTTAGTTAGTTGGATACCTAAATACGAATTGCAAAATAAAAAACAACTTAGAAACGGAAAGTATTACCCTGGAAACGAGCACCTTGGCTCATTTGGCTGTGATAGTTACGACATTTCAGGAACGGTTGGTGGAAAAGGATCTAATGGTGCTTTGCACGGAATGACTAAATTTAATATGGATGATGCTCCAAGTAATGAGTTTTTTTTAGAATATGTAGCTAGACCTCAAACAGCAGAGATATTTTTTGAAGAAGTGTTGATGGCTTGTGTGTTTTATGGTATGCCAATCCTTTGTGAAAATAATAAACCAAGACTTTTGTATCATTTTAAAAATAGAGGTTATCGAGGCTTTTCTACCAACAGACCCGATAAAAGCTTTAACAAACTGTCTAAGACAGAAAGAGAATTAGGTGGCATACCTAATACTTCAGAAGATGTTAAGCAGTCTCACGCATCTGCTATTGAGTCTTACATAGAGAAATATGTTGGGCTAGATATGGTTAGTGAGTTTAGAGAAATGGATGAGATGGGGTCAATGTATTTTACTAGAACTCTAGAAGATTGGGCTCGTTTTGATATTAATAAAAGAACTAAATTTGATGCTTCGATTAGCTCTGGTTTAGCTATAATGGCTAATCAAAAACATTTGTACACTCCTGTCAAAAAAGAGTCAAAAATAAGCATTAACTTTGCAAGATATGCTAACAAGGGGAATATAAGCGAATTACTGAAATAAATGAAAGACGTTGAATTATTAATAAACCCCGCAGGTTTTCCAGATCAATTTGCCACTGATGCTGATAAAGCAACAATGGAATATGGATTACAGGTAGGTCAGGCCATTCAATATGAGTGGTTTAGAAAAGGTGGAGGCAGCTGTAGATATTATAGCCAACTTCAATCTTTTAATCAATTAAGGAGATATGCAAGAGGTGAACAATCTGTTGCTAAATACAAAAACGAATTAGCTGTTGATGGCGACTTATCTTACCTCAACCTAGATTGGACTCCAGTTCCAATACTTCCTAAGTTTGTGGACATTGTTGTTAATGGAATGTCAAACAGATTATTTCACGTTAAGGCATATGCTCAAGACGCTTTATCTAGTGAGCACAGAAACAAATACCAAAAGTTAGTAGAAAGAGATATGTTAAATAAAGACATCTTTGCTGACTTTCAAGAGTCCTTTGGTATTAATCCATTTATGACAGATGTAGAAGAGCTTCCAGAAAATAATGAGGAGCTTGAGTTACATATGCAATTAAAATATAAGCCATCTATTGAGATTGCTGAAGAAGAGGCTATTAATACAGTTTTAGAAGAAAATCATTATCAAGACATTAAGAAAAGAATTGATTACGATATGACTGTTCTTGGTGTTGGTATGGCTAAACACCAGTTTTTACCAGGGAGTGGTGTTCAAGTAGATTATGTAGACCCAGCTAACGTGGTATATAGCTATACGGAAGACCCACATTTTAAAGATTGTTTTTATTGGGGAGAAGTTAAAACACTTCCAATAGCTGAGTTAATTAAGATTGATCCTGACTTAACTAGGGAGGATATGAAGAAAATATCTCAATATAGTCAGACTTGGTATGATTCTTACAATGTAAATAGATTTTATGAGAATAGTTTGTTTTTTAAAGACACAGCTACACTTATATATTTTAATTATAAGACTACTAAAAAGTTTGTGTATAAGAAAAAATATTAGAAGGCGGTGGAGAGAGAATGATTGAAAAGGATGACACTTTCAACCCACCAGAAGAAATGATGAAGGAGGGTAAGTTTGAGAGAGTTGAAAAAACTATTGAAGTTTGGTACGAAGGTATAATGGTGGCTGGTTCCAATATTATGTTAAAGTGGGAGTTAGCTGAGAATATGGTTAGACCAAAGTCAGCTTCTCAACACGCAATGCCTAACTACGTGGCTTGTGCTCCAAGAATGTACAAAGGAAATATTGAGTCTTTAGTTAGAAGAATGATTCCTTTTGCTGACCAAATTCAAATAAGCCACTTGAAGCTGCAGCAGGTAGTTGCTAAGATGGTTCCAGATGGTGTGTTTATAGACGCAGATGGATTGAGTGAAGTAGATTTAGGAACGGGACAAGCATACAATCCGGAAGATGCATTAAGACTATACTTCCAAACGGGTAGTGTAATTGGAAGAAGTTACACTCAAGATGGAGAGTTTAATAATGCTAGAGTTCCAATACAGCAATTAAATACTAGCAGTGGTCAATCTAAGATGGCTGCACTAATAGGAAATTATAATCACTACTTAGGAATGATTAGAGCAGTAACTGGCTTAAATGAGGCTAGAGATGGTTCAACGCCTGATCCAAACGCGTTAGTTGGTGTTCAGAAGTTAGCAGCTCTTAATTCTAATACAGCTACTAGACATATACTAGAAGGTAGTTTATATATTAGCAGAACACTTGCAGAAGGTTTGTCGTTAAGAATAGCTGATTTATTAGAGTATGCTGACTTCAAAGAAGAATTTGCTAATCAAATAGGTAAATACAACGTAAAAAGAATAGAAGATATTAAAGACTTATATCTATATGACTTCGGTATATTTATTGAAGTAGCTCCTGACGAAGAAGAAAAAGCAATGTTAGAACAAAATGTTCAAATGGCTTTATCTAAAAATGATATTAGTTTAGAGGACGCTATTGATATTAGAGAGGTTAGAAACTTAAAGATGGCTAATCAGTTATTAAAGCTTAAGAGAAAAAGAAAGCAAGATGCTGATAGAGAAGCTGCTGCGATGCAACAACAGATGACTGCACAAACTCAGTTCCAATCTCAAAAGATGGCTTCGGATGCTGCGATGCAAAAGATACAGTTACAAGGGGAGATGAAAATGAGAGAGAAACAAGCAGAAGTAGCTTTTGAAATAGAGAGGTTAAAAAACGAAGCTGCTCTTAAGCAGCAACTAATGACATATGAGTTCCAACTTAATATGCAATTAAAAGGAGTTGAGGAATCGGCTATTAATACAAGAGAAACTCAAAGAGAAGAAGCTAAGTCTGAAAGAATAAGCCAACAAAATACTGAGCAATCAAAGTTGATTCAACAGAGGCAAGAAAAATTACCTCCAGTTAACTTTGAATCAAAAGAAGATAGTTTAGACGGGTTCGATTTAGCAGAGTTTGAACCTCGATAAAATAAAAAAAATAATTAGTAACTTTGCATAAAAATCAAATCAAATGGAAATTAAAGTAAAAGAATACGACTCTGGACCTCAGAAGTCAAAAGCACAGGTAGAGGAAGAGTTGTTACAAAAGCACGAAGCCGAAGTAAGCGGTGAGAGTGTAGAAGAGAATAAGGTAGAAGCAGTTAAGATAGGTGAATCTAAAACAGAAGAACCTATTAAAGCTGAAGAACCAATTAAAGAAGAACCTGTAGTGGAAGAAAAGCCACAAATGGGTGAACAAGAAGTTCTTTCATTTATTAGAGAGAAATACAGTAAGGAAGTTAATTCTATTGATGACCTACTTGCTAAAAGAGAGCAAGAAGAGTTACCATCAGATGTAGCGACTTACTTACAGTATAAAAAAGAGACTGGTCGTGGATTTGAAGACTTTGCTAAAATCAATAAAGATTATAGTAAAGAAAGTCCTGATCAAGTATTATCTATGTATTATTCAGAAGTTGAAGAAGGCTTAGACAAGGAAGAAATAGATTATTTACTTAATTCTAGATTCGGAACTGACCCTGAAGTTGATTCGGAAGATGAAATAAAAAAGAAAAGCATAGATAAGAAAAAAGAGCTTGCAAAGGCTTTAAAACACTTTGAAGGTCAAAAAGAAAAATATAAAGTTCCTGTTGAGTCAATGGGCGCTACGTTTTCTGATGAAGACCAGCAGAGGTTTAAAGCTTATCAAGAACAAGTGGAGAAATCCAAGGAAACTGAAGGATTAATGCGAAAGCGGTCTGAAAGTTTCCAGGAGAACACCAATAAATTGTTTACTGAAGAATTTAAAGGTTTTAAGTTTAACATCAGTGATAAAGAATATGTTTATTCTCCTGGCGATTTCAACGAACTAAAGAAGTCTCAATCTGACATTATGAACTTTGTATCAAAGTTTACTAATAATCAAGGAGAGATATCGGATGTAGTTGGATATCACAAGTCGTTGTCAATGGCAATGAATCCTGAAAAGTTCGCAAAGTATTTTTACGAGCAAGGGGTGGCATCAGCTGTTAATGAGTCTGCTAAAAAATCTAAAAATATAAATTTAGATATGAGGCAAACTCCGCAGGTGACATCTAAACAAGGATTTAGTGTTAAGGCTACGACACCCTCGTCTAGGCGGGGATTGACAATTAGGTCACCAAAAAATAAATAAGTTAAACATTAAAAACAAAAAACAATGAGTTTAAATATACCGGGGTTTGCTCTACAGCCAAGTGCTACTAGAGTACCAACCGCAACAAACTATATGACAAGTTTTGATTTTTTAAATCAATATTTGCCAGACACATACGAAAAGGAATTTGAGAGATATGGAAACAGAACTCTTTCTTCTTTCTTAAGAATGGTAGGTGCTGAGATGCCTTCTAATTCTGACCTTATTAAATGGGCAGAACAAGGCAGATTACACATTAAATATACAAACGTAAGTACTGTGGTTGCTAATGGGCTTGGAGAAGCTCAATTTACAGTTGCTGATACTTTAATTCCTGCAGACCAAATAATGGCTGCTGCTGGAACTGCATCAGAAATTGCTATTAGAATAGGTCAAACAGTTATGATATCTGGAAACGCTGGCTATGCTGGAATTTCTAACAAAGGTGTTGTTACTGCTGTTGGTGCTTCTACTTTCACTTGTTCTTTCTACGAAACAGGAGGATATAGTGGTTCAGGAACAGTAGCTGTTCCTGGTGAGACAGTAAGTGTTTTCATTTACGGTTCTGAATTTAAAAAAGGAACTAATGGAATGGCAGGTTCTTTAGAGCCATTTGACACGATTCTAGAAAACAATCCTATTATTATCAAAGACAACTACGCTGTTAGTGGTTCTGATATGGCTCAAATTGGATGGGTAGAAGTATCTACTGAAGATGGAGCTAATGGATACCTATGGTATTTAAAAGCAGAGCACGAAACAAGAATGAGGTTTGAAGATTACCTAGAGACTGCAATGGTGGAAGCTGTTAAGTCTGCTGGAGCTGTAGCTAATGGAGCTGCTGCTAAAGGTTTTCTTGGTTCTGAAGGATTATTTTCTGCTATTGAGACAAGAGGTAACATCTTCACAGGTGCTATTACTAATTTAGGAGATTTCGATTCTATTATCGAAAGACTAGATAAGCAAGGTGCTATTGAAGAGAATGTTCTTTTCTTAAACAGACAAACATCTTTCGAGATTGATGATATGTTAGCTGCTCAGAATTCTTATGGTAATGGTGGTTCATCTTACGGATTGTTTGACAATGACGAAGAGATGGCATTAAACCTAGGATTTTCTGGATTTAGAAGAGCATATGATTTCTACAAGACAGATTGGAAATACCTTAACGATCCTACAATGCGAGGTGGTTTAGTTGGTGGGGCTATTGATGGTGTATTAGTACCAGCTGGTTCAACTAATGTTTATGACCAAGTATTGGGAAGAAACGCTAAGAGACCATTCTTACACGTAAGATACAGAGCTTCTGAAACTGAAGACAGACGTTATAAGTCTTGGATTACTGGTTCTGCCGGTGGTGCAGCTACTAGCGATGCTGATGAGATGAGAGTTAATTTCTTATCAGAAAGAGCACTATGTACTATGGGTGCAAACAATTTCGTATTGTTCAAATAATAGTATAATTTATGGAGGGGAGCAATCCCCTCCTATTTTTTAAACTTTAAATTAAATCAAATGAAAAAAAAGAAAGAAATAAAAAACCGTATCTACAAGTTAAGAAACGGTCACCAACCATTAAGTCACACAATTAATTCTAGAAATACTAGAAGAAAGCCATTATTATATTTTGATGGTGAACACAATAGACCTTTACGTTATGCATCCAATCAAAAGAGTCCTTTTGAAGATGAGCAAGATAAAAACGTAATATTAGACCCAGTTATTTTTGAAGATGGAATGTTGTATGTTCCTAAAAACAATCCTGTATTACAGGAGTTTTTACATTACCACCCAGACAATGGTTCTGTTTTTGAGGAAGTAGACAAAGAAGCAGATGCTCAAAAAGAAGTAGATTATTTAGAAGTTGAGGCAAAAGCATTTAAGCAAGCTGCTGAGTTAACTTTAGACCAAATGGAAACTTTAGGTAGAGTATTCTTGGAACTTAGGGTAGGTAATATGACTACTGCTGAATTAAAAAGAGACATTATACTATTTGCTAAAAACCATCCAGAAGACTTCTTAGATGCTCTTAATGACCCAATGTTGGAACTACAAGATACTGTAGTTAAAGTATTTGACAAAGGATTATTAAGCTTAAGAAACAATGGAAAGGATGTTTATTATAATCTCAAGACTAAAAAGACTAAACTTTTAACTATTCCTTTTGGAGATGATCACGTACAAACCGTGGCATCATTCTTTCAGAAAGATGAGGGTATTGAGATATACAAAGCCTTCCAGGATATGTTAGAAAAATAGGCTATCTTTGTGAGATTATTAACCACTTAATTTTTTAAACAATGCAAAAGTTTTTAAGTATACCAGTTACAGGGGAACAAAACCAATTAGTTTCTTGTAACGACATTAAATTAATCGAAGTAGGGGATGGCTCAGGATCAAATCCAACCACAACAACTACTTTATTTTACGGAGGAGGAAAAAAAGTAACTCTAACTCACGCTGCAGTATCTGCTGGAAGTGAAGAAATGAGAGATGCTATTCAGGATGGTGTTGTTCAAGTATTGAAACAACAATGGACTGAAGTTATTTTACAAATGGGTTCTTTACCACAGGCGGTAAGCGGAATTGGAATAGCTTAAGATATGGAAAAGTTTTTAAACGTACCCGTATTTAACTCAATTATGAATGGAACATCAGTTACTCCTGTTGGGTCAGCTGACTTAACAGATACTGGTGATGTTTTCGCTAATGTTTCTGTGGGAGACATTGTTCATCAATCTACAGATAATAAGTATTTTTTAGTTGCTAGTAAAATAGATAACAACAATCTTACTTTAACAGCTTTAGATGGTGGAACAGCTCCTATAGTTTCAGGAAAAGCATTTTTCATTCATTCAGGAACTGTTAGTAACGGTCAATTAGTTTCTGGATCAGGAGTTTTATTAGTAGAACAAGCTAGCACTAGCACCGTAACTATTACCTATGACGCAGCAGCAGCAGCAGCTGATGTTATTACTTTAATACACACTCCAGTTGCTTCAGGAAGTGAAGCTGTTAGAGATTTGATTGAAGAATCAATAGTTAAAGGTTATTCTTCTAGTTGGACAGATGTCTCTCACGATGTGTCTGTTTTACCTCATAAAGTAATAGGAATATCTTTAGGATAACATTTTACCTAATATACTATACAAGAGCTTCTATTACTAGAGGCTCTTTTTTTTTGCTTATCTTTGTATCAAAAGATTTTAGATGATAAATTCTGTTAGAAATACTGTTCTTTCTATACTGAATAAAAATAATTACGGATACATCTCACCAGCTGACTTTAACCTTTTCGCAAAACAAGCACAGCTAGATATATTTGAAGATTACTTTTACCAGTATAATACTCAAATAAACAAAGAGAATAACAGGCTAGGTAGGCTATCTGGCACAGGTTATGCAGACCTTAAAAAAGGGTTAGAAGAAGTATTAGATAGTTTTTCTGTAACTGCATTCTTAACTAGAGTAAACGCCAATACCTATTCCTTACCTTTAGATTATTACTTAATTGACAAAGTATTTTATTACCCAACTCAATTGGCTACAGGATTAACCACCAGTACAACAGCAGGCAAGCTAGATGATTCTACCGCTACCTTTACAGGTGTAGTAAATATAGGTGACATAGTTGTTAATACCACTGACTCTACTTCTGCTTATGTCACTGCGGTTGCTAACACATCTCTTGCTTTAAGTTCTGACATATTTGTAGTAGACGAAAACTATGCTGTCTATAGTAATACTAACATCACGGAGGTTGAAAGAGTGAGTCAAAGTAAAATATTTTATTTAACTAATTCTAACTTAACAGCACCAAACAAACAATATCCTGCTTATGTGTTAGGTGGAGCTACAAGTACTACCTTAGGAAATAACATTACAGTTTATCCATCTACAATTAGTGGTGTAGCTGATGTTCAAACACAATACGTAAGATATCCTCAAGACCCTAAGTGGACTTTCCAAACTTTAACAGGAGGACAACCTTTGTTTGACCAGTCTCAAGCAGATTTTCAAGACTTTGAATTACCTTTATCTGATGAAACAGATTTAGTCATTAGTATATTAAAGTATGCTGGATTATCAATTAGAGAGGCGGACATTGTTCAAGCAGCAACCACACAAGAGAATCTAGAAACCATACAAGAAAATAGCTAATGGCATATATATCACAATATCAATATTATGAAAATGGAGGCAATAATCCAGAGAGTGCTAATTGGGGTTCTTATCAGTATGTTTCTCTACAAGACATTGTAAATAACTATATGTTAATGTATGTTGGTAACAACCAACTTATTAATAATGTAGACAGGTATCAAGTTTTGTTTCACGCTAAAAGAGCCATACAAGAACTTAACTATGATGCATTTAAAGAAATTAAAATACTTCAACTAAATGTTGGAGCTAACTTAAGATATATTCTTCCTTTTGATTTTGTTAACTGGGTTAGGATATCTATATATCACAACGGAACTTTATTTCCTTTAAGTGAAAATATTCAAACTAATTATGCTTCTGCTTACTTGCAAGACAATAACAACAACTTATTATTTGATTCAAGTGGTAATGTATTAAGCCCTGAAAACTCTCAGATTACATTAGACAGAATAGCTGGACTTACTAGAAGCCAATACTTAAATGAGACTAGCCCTTATTACGGTTACTATGGGTTTTGTTTGGAAGGGTGTTGGTATTTTGACTTTTCTATTGGTGGTTCTTATGGGTTAAATACAGAAACAGCCAATGCATTACCTACTTTTAAAATAGACAAAAAAGGTGGCGTAATTAATTTTAGTTCAGGTGCTGGAAACAAGTCTGTTATATTGGAATATGTTTCTGATGGTATGGAAAATGGAGATGATTCATTAGTTACTGTAAACAAAATGTTTGAAGAGTTCTTGTATTCTTATATAACTTACTCTATATTAAACACAAAATTAAACGAACCAGAGTATATTGTTAATAGATACAGAAAAAGCAAATCAGCATTACTTAGAAATGCCAAGATAAGAATGAGTAACATTCACCCAGGAAGACTACTTATGAATTTAAGAGGTCAAGATAAGATTATAAAGTAATATGCAATTAAATAGTTTTTTCTTCAAAGGCATAATGAATAAGTCTAGTGACGAAAGGATACTACCTCCTGGAGAATATGTAGACGCATTAAACGCTAGGCTTGGCTCAACAGAAGATTCTGAAATAGGAAGTGTTGAAAACACTAAAGGCAACACAAAAATAACCAATATAACTAATCAAGGAGTGGCATTAAGTGCTAATGCTATTTGTATTGGTTCATATGCAGACGAAAGTGATGAAACTATTTATTGGTTTGTAACTGATCCTTCAGTAGTTGACTTAATTATTTCTTTTAATGTAAAGACATCTGTCACTATATACCACATTATATCTACTAGCATATTAAACTTTAACCCAAGCAATTTAATAACAGGGGTTGAGCTAATAGACAGGTTTTTAATATTTACAGATAATTTAAATCCACCTAGAAAAATAAATGTAGATAGGTCTTATGCTTTTCCTATTGGTGGTGTGGACCAAATAACAGAAGATGAAATAAATCTTATAGTTAAGCCACCTATTACTCCACCTACTTTTACTTTATCTAGTGCTGATGGTGACGATCAAAGTTTCTTTACAGACAAGTTTATTTCATTTGCTTATAGATTTAAGTATGAAGATGGAGAGTACTCTGCGTTATCCCCATTTAGCCCTCCTGCTTTTGCGCCAATTACTACTGGGCCTGTTCAGGTTGATTTTAACTCAGTCAAGAATGAATCAATGGTTAATGAATTCAATGCAGCAACTGTGTTTTTTGGCACGGGTTCTAATTTAGTTAAAGAAATAGAAGTTTGTTACAAAGAAAGTTTAAGCACTGTTATTAAAGTAATTGACAAGTATAGTAAGCCTGACTTAGGTTGGGCTGACAATTCAACACAGTCTATATTTTTCAGAAACAAAGAAGTGTTTAGAGTGTTATCTGCTAATGAAACTTTAAGGCTTTATGATAATGTTCCGCTAAAGGCAAAAGCTTTAACTAGTTCTGGAAACAGATTAATGTTTGGTAATTATGTAGATGGATACGATATGAAGTCCGCTGACGGAAACGATGTTAAACTAAATTATGTTACGAGTTTGGTAAATCCTACTGAAAATTCTACTGTTATTCCTGGCCAGTTTGTTTCTTCAGATTACCAAGTTTTAAACGGTAGTGCTACGCCAAGTACGGTAAGTGTGGAAAATTCAAAAGCTGTTTTTGATTTTGGACTAACACAATTCACTCAAGGGTCTATTGTAAGTTTTAGTGCTTCATTAAAAAGTTTTGCTTCAGGTGGAAATTTTTATAACCAAAACACTGCTGTTTTAAACCTATCTAGAGCAACTGGTGGAGCAACATTTAATATAGCTGCATCTGTACAATTAAATAATTCATACTCAGACGTGGCTTCTTTTGTAGGTGGCCCTGATTTTGAAAGACTAATTGGAACTGGATTAGCTACAGCAACTCCTAATTATCAACCCTTTGCTAATGCTGTTAATGGAGTAACAGCAACCGATGTTTTAAATAATTCTGTTATACAAACCCCAGCTACTAATAGTGTAGGAGGGGCTAATGTTACAGCAGTAAATTCAGCAGTTCCTAATGCTGCCGCTGCTGATTCTACAATAACACCTCCCGCTACTTACCCAACTGGTCAAACTGGTTTTTTAGAATCTTTTGACATTACTAACCCTACAATAATAAATATACAATCACTAATGATGGTATATAAAGTAGGTAGCACTAAGTCTTTTGAAGGGTTGGAATTTTTGAGTGCTTCATTTAATGTTGAAACTGGCAAGTCTTTAGAAAGCTTACACAGTAATAGAGACTATGACTTAGCTATGGTTTATATGGATGACTATGCTAGATCAAGTACCGCTTTAGTTAGTTTGGATAGCAGCATTAATATTCCTGCTTCTAATTCTATTGATTTTAACAAAGCACAGGTAAATATACCTACTAGTCAAAAAGCACCATCTTGGGCTAAGTATTATAAATTTGCAATCAAACCATCTAAATTAAATTACGATACCTTGTTCTTGTTAAGGTCAGAACCAGACTTAGACAATTCAGAAGAGTTTTGGTGTTTACTAGAAGGGGAAACTGCACAAAAAGTTGCTGAAGGCGAAACTTATGTAGTAAAACAAGACATAGATGGTCCAATGCCAAACTATACAGAAGCTACTTGTTTAGCTAAAAGCACTACTCCAAATTTAGATACAGCTGCGCCTGGATATCCAGGTCCTGGTGTTTATGCAAAATTTGCTCCTGGTGGTAGTTATGAACTAAATAATCCAAACATAATAAAAGAAGTAAATTTAACAACTAATCAAACATCATTACCATTAAACGGAATAGAAGGAGAATTAAGTTTAGCTCAATATTCAGATCCACCGACTAATTCAAAACCTCTATTCCCTACACAATCAATAGGAGAAGGCACTTCGGTTACATTAAAAATAACTTGTGAAAGAAATTCAGGGGAGGCTTTTAGGATAACTTCTCTTAAAGATGATGAGTTAAAACTAAAATACAGCAAATTAACAGCTACTAGAACAGCTAATAGAATTTATGGTACTCACGCCACTCTTCAAGCTAACCTACAAGAAATGGTTGAGAACCAATTTGTTAATGATGATGGATTTTTTGCTGTTTCAGAAACTGATTACGCTGGTAATAATGGTATTAAGTATAAGTTTAAATTAGATAATTCAGTTTTAGTTACTGACGGAACCAGGTATCCTCTTACTGATGAACCTCTTGCAGAAGCTGATGCTTTTCATATTGTTTCATTTCATACTGCAGGAACTAATACAATAGGAGCTATTGATAGATTTCCTGCTCTAGTTCGATATGCTATAGATGATATTGGGGTGTCAAGATTAAAAATAAAAGTATCTATAAATAATCAACCTGACGGGTTAGTCGTGTTAGAAACAGATGGTGAAGATACTGCAAGTGAATTTTATTACGAAGGAAGTCAAGTATTTGACATAAATGGTGACTTACACGATGGTAACCTGCAAAACCAAAATACTTGGGCTTTTTATGATAATGCCCAAAATAATACTTATAGAACCTCACAAGGATTAACGGCTTCTCAGTTTTATGGTGGGAATTTAGCTTTAACCACTACGGGCGGAACTGGAGATGACGCTCCATTTTCTGTAGGTGACATAGTAAATGTACAACAAACCAATTTATCGCCAACTAACCCTCAGTATAATGGCACTCATACTGTGTTAGAAAAACCAGACGCAAATACCATAGTGTTAGATGTGGCATTTGGAGCATCTACTCCTGTAGAGGGTGGAGCTGTTAATGCAGATGCAATTGTGCTTACTAACTTTTTTAACTGTTATTCTTGGGGTAACGGTATGGAGAGTTGTAAGATTCAAGATTCATTCAAAGAAGACGCTCTCAATATTGGTGAAAGAGTATTTACTTTATCAGAGGGTGAGTTTAGGCAGAAAAGAAGAAATGCTTCTATCACTTATAGTGGTATATACAACGATGAAACTAAGCTAAATAGAACTAACGAATTTAATTTAGGTATACTCAACTTCAAAGACTTAAATGAAGACTTTGGAAATATTGAGTTGCTTAAAGCAAGACAGAATGATTTACTAGTGTTACAAGAAGACAAGATATCTTATGTGTTGGTTAATAAAAACGTGCTTACTTCAGCTGACGGTTTGTCTAATGTCACATCAACACCTACTATTTTAGGTAATCAAGTAGCTCGTTTAGAAGAATATGGCATTAGCCATAATCCAGAAAGCTATGCAGAATTTGGATATGACAAGTATTTTACGGATTCAAAGCGTGGTGCAGTAATTAAGTTAAGTGGTAGCTCTTATTCTAATGAATCACTAGAGGTTATATCACAAGCCGGAATGAGGTCTTACTTTAGAGACTTGTTTATAGATGATTTTAATACTCAAAAAATAGGAGGATACGATCCTTATATGAATGAGTATGTGTTAAGTAGTAATAATAGAACATTGCCAGTAGAAGCTCAGACTGTAAACTGCGGATCAGAGCTAGAGTTTAACAACCAAACCGTGAGCTTTACCTATACTGTTAAGTTAGGGGCTTCTATAGGAACTACGGATATTGATTACAATGTAACTAATGGAAACATAAATATATCAGTTACTTACAATGGTGCTACTACTAGTTCAGGAAGTGTTACAGGAAGCGGAACTTTTCAGTTTAATAAAAACATTCCTTCTATTGAAACTGCTGTTGTAACAGTGGCTGTAGTGGGAGTGTCCGCAAATTATTCAATTACCGCTCAGTGTCCAACTGCAGCTGTTATTAATGTATATCAAATATGTTTAAATAACGAATTTACAGGATTAGCTCCAACCATACATAATCAATATGAATGGGCTTCTAGTAATTTAACCCCTCCTGTATCTAGCCCACTTATTAATCAACCTATAACCTTTACAAATGTAGCAACAGGAACAGGGGTTGGAACACAAAGAGTGGCTCAGTATCAGGCATATGCTTCTCAAGTAGCTATTGGAACTACACCAACTCCAGAATCGGTTGTTACAGTTAAATCAGCTAAAACAGGGTCTGATTCATTTGACTTTAATACCAATAACGGAAACAGATTATTACACTTATTAAGTAATACTACTTACGCAAATACTCAAGCAGATATTATTTCTTTGTTAGCTGCTAGTACTAATTTAACTATATCTAATACATCTACAGGAGTTTTTGAGGGTTCTTTTAATTACGCTAATCCAGACTCAACTCCAACTAATTACACTAACTTGTATTTAATATACGACTACAGAAGTTCAACTCAGGTTAATTTGTCTTTTGGATCAACAGAAAGTATAGTTTGTGGCGGGACAGGTGTATTAGGGCCTTACTTCCTAGATGCGGCAGTTCCTTCAGAAGCGACAGTCGTTTACAATGATGCTGCAATGACAGTACCTGCAGCTGATGGTTATTATTTATATGTTAATCCAAATCCAACAGTAGTTGATACGTATTGGTTAAGACAAAGCAGCGGAAGAATTGTTCAAGTAAGTCAATGTTCAGGTTAAATTATGGCAGAAATAACATTATCATATAGTCCAGCAGTAAAAGGATGGCCTTCCTTTTATTCATTTATACCTGAGTATACTCAAGGTATGAACAATTATTTATATACATTTAACAATGGTCAATTGTATAGGCACAATACTAACGCTTTAAGAAACAACTTTTATGGTGTTCAATACAACACAACTATTAAAAGTGTATTTAACAAGGGTCCATTAGAAAATAAATTATTTAAAACACTTATTTTAGAATCAGATGCCCCTTGGTCAGCTACTTTAGCAACTGACTTACCTCAAGTAGGTAGTATTGCAGATACTTATTTTGAAAAGAAAGAAGGTAATTACTTTGCTTTTATTAGGTTTTTAGAAACAGATATTAATTTGTTAATGAGATATGCTAACGGAATAGCAAACGTAACTACTGTTGATGCTACCACACCTGCAACAACCACACTGACTTTTGCTGGTTCGGTAAACATAGGTAGTATTATTAGCATAGGAGATATGGTTTATTATGGGTCGACCCCATCATTAGGCGGTGTAGTAACAGCACTAACTGGTCAAGTTGTTACTATAAACACAACAATTGCAGGCGCAAGCGCCCCTAGTAATGGTGATTTTATACTATACGTCAAGAATACAGTAGCAGAATCTCACGGTGTAATGGGGCATTACTGTGAGTATGAACTAACTAATACTTCAACTTCTAAAGTAGAATTATTCTCAGTTGGCTCAGAATCAATGAAAAGTTTCCCGTAATTTAGTATATTTGCATATGGATCCAGCTACAATGTTAATTATAAGCGGAATCACTAAAGGGGCAAGTGCTCTTTTTAGCCTAGACCAAGCGTCTAAAGCTAAAAGTGATTTGAAAACCGCTACAGATCAAGCTCAAAAATACATAGACAAAGCATATCAAAGCGCAGATGTAAATACTCAAAGAATGAGGTCTATTGATACTAGTTTGTATGATACTGCTAGTGAGAATATAAGCCAAGATTTATCTACTGTGTTAGATGTCACTGCGGGTGAAGACCCAAGATTGGCTGCAGCTCAAGGAAGTAGACTAGCACAACAATCTAATAAACAAAGGCAAGCTTTGGAGATGCAGAAAAGAAAAGATATTCAAAACTTAGAAAAAGATATTGCAGAAGGTGAACAAGCTAGACTAACTAGAATAGCTAATTTAGATGTTGCTCAAGCAGAAGGGTTTCAACAACAAGCTGCTGAAGCACAACAAAGAATGACTCAAGGAAGGCAACAAGCTTTACAAGCTCCGGCATCTATAGTCGGGGATTATACAGGTATGGTAGCTGCAGGTGTTTCTCCAATGCAGATTCAAAAAGGGTTTGAAGGAATGTTTGCTGGCGGTCAGCAAGCTCCACTTACTTCAGTAGGGGGTGTAAATGCATCACCAGCTAGAACAGCAACGGGAGGTTCGGGTATGGGATTTTTAACACAGGGAAATGATTTACAATTTTTGCCTGATGGAAGAATGTATGATCCTGTAACAGGGAGGTTTATATAATAATTAAAAATGGCAGCACCAGGATTAGGTTACGTAAAGAGAGATGTTGAAAAGACTACTGTTGACTGGGGAGCAATTAGTGGTGGCTTAACTACAGCACTAGGTGGAGCATTCGCTGCAGGTGAAAAACAAAAAGCAGAGACAGCTTTAACTGACCAAACAATGGCGGGAGAAATTCAAAAACTTCCAAAAGGAGTTACTCCAGACCAAAGTAAATATTTTTCATCAGCTATACAAAACATTGGTGATGCGAATCAAACTATTAAAGAGCAGTATGACAATGGTGATATTAGTGCTACTCAATATAAAATTGCAGTAAACTCTTTAAATACTCAGTATCAAATATTTAAAAATAATGCTACCAGTTATCAAACTTCTTATGATGATTTTATTAAAAAAGTAACTGACGGAAAAAGTGGAGCTACTACTCAATTAGTAGCTACTTGGGTAGATCAAATGGGTGGTATGAATAAGTCTGTTGAATGGAACCCAGAAACTCAAGTTCTTGAGTCTAGTTATGTGACTAATGGACAAGTAATAAAAAGCCCTGTTTCAAATGATTTAAGTTTGATGAACTATTACAATACTGCTTTTGACAATGACTTGATTGTAAAAGGAAAACAAAGGTTTGGTCAAATGGTTTCGTCTACTGAAGGTATTGAAGGTGACTTAACATATAGTAAAGGTTATAGAAAAAACAAAGCTTTTCAAAACTCTTTAACAGATTACGCTAGAGCAAGTGTTGCTGCTGATAAAACAGGAATAGACGCTGCTGAATATTTAGCTGCTGAAAAAGGATATAAATTAGTTTCAGGATCGCCTCAAAGCGAAAACGAAATACAAGTAGTAAACAACAAAAATGGCATACCAGAAGTAGTAGATATTGAGAAGTATAAAAAATTAGCTGTTGATGGATTTAAAGAAAGTATTTTAGTTTCTTTAGATAACACTTACAAACAAAAAGAAGGAGCTGCTCAATATGATGTTTTCTTAGAAAACAAGGAGCAACTTAAAAAATACAAAGGCCAACCAACAGAAGAAAATTTAAGAGGAGTTTTAGATTACTTATCTAAATTTAATCCAAATAAATACGTTAGCAAGTCTCAAGGAATAAGAGATAAAGAAGAGGTGTCTATAGAGGTGGAAAATCCTAATATGCCTGGAGAAGTAAATATAGAAAAAGTGTCTTTTGAAGAATATGTTAAAAATAAGCCAGGTGCTGCATTTTTTGAGAAAGACAAACAGGGGAGGTTTGTTCCTGTTCAAATTGATAGTTTTAACAAGCTATTAAATTATATGAACAAAGAGGCTGGGATAGAAAACAAAGAGATGTCTGCATTTGAGGCTAGATATGATAAAGAATTTGATGAATTTGGAGTTCCAATACAATAAAATATGGCAAGTTATAAAACACCTAACGGCACAATTGTAGAAGAATCTATTCTTAGAGAAAAGTATGGTTCTCGATTTGATGAACTAGTAAGTAATGGTACTTTTACTTTAGAAGAAGAGGTTGTAAAAAAAAAAGATTTAGATTTTCCTGTTCAGGAGGAAGTTACGGAATCTATTACAGAGGTCAAAACTCCAGATGCTTCATTGGATTCCTCAGAAGAAGACCCGGAACCAATTGAGGTTGAATTAGAAGAACCCACAAATTTTTCAAAAGCTTCAGAGGTGGTTTCTGAATTAGCAGCTTTACAATTTGAATCTGGTGTTGATTACATTAAAGAAATAAAAAATTCTATTGTAGGCGGATGGTATGCTGGGGAAAGTGTAGATGAGGCTTTTGATGTATATAAACAAGGCAAGAATATATCTGATGAAGAATTAGACGATTATATTAAAGCTGCTAATAAAATGTCTAAAATACCTCCTAGCAAAGATATGCAGGAGTTTACAAAAATAAGTGAAGAAGCAGGTGGTGGCGTATGGGGGTTTGTAAAAGGTATTGCGATGACTGGAAAAAGTGTTATACCTCAAGTTATTCTTCAGTCTATGGCAACAATGGGTAGTTCTTTAGTAGATTCTGAAGAAGTTAAGGGAACAGCTGCTTTGTCTGCTGGAGTAGGAGCAGGTACTGGAGCTGCTATAGGATCAACAGGATTTTCTTTAGGTCCTTTAGGTGTTTTAAGCACAGCTGGTGGAGCATTAACTGGAATGGTATCTGGTTTTATTGGAGGGTTGACAGGCACTATGGAGACAGGGTTAGTTTTAACTGAATTTTTAAAAGAGGAGTTAGGAGATAAAGAGTTTAATAAGGAAAATATTAGAGATATACTAGAAAACAAAGAGTTGTTCAATAAGATGAAACAAAACGCTGTTCGTAGAGGCATTACTATTGGATCAATAGAAGCCGCTTCAGCGGGACTATCTAGAGGTTTAGGCACAACGTTACTTAAAAAAGGAATGTCCGCTCCTAAAATAGCTGCGAGAGTTACGCCAATTGAAATGGTATTAGGAAGTGCTGGTGAAACAGCAGGAAGAATTGCTGGGGAGCAAGAATTAAGTACAAATGAAATATTACTTGAGGGATTAGTTGAAGGAAAAGGATTAATTAGCATATCTGACGTGCTGGTAAAAGCAAAAAAACCTAAATACACAATAAATGGAGGTAAAGCTTCTAAGCAAGATGTTATAGACCTAACAAATTCTTTAAATAAAGACAACATAAAAGAAACTATAGCAAAGATTAATATTGAAAACGATTCTGAAACAAATGCATTGGTTCAAAATAAATTAGATGAAATATCTTTAGAAACTGAAATACCATCTAACATTACTAACCCAGAAACAAGGACTAAGCTAGTAGAGTTAGAGACAGAAAGAAAAAGTTTAGAGAACAATACAACTCAATCTGCAAAGAATAGAGTAATAGAAATAGATAACCAAATTAAAAACCTACAACAAGATGCCATTCAAGAGCAAGAAACAGGAGATATACTTGATGCTGAACCAGCCGAAATTGTACAAGAAGTGGAAGAAGAAGTACGGGAGCCTTCTATCGAAACGGAAGAAGAAGCAGTAATAAAAGACTCTGAAATTCCAACAAGTAAAGAAATATATACCATCGAAACAGAAGAAGGGGAAGGAGTTAGAACCGTAGAGATAACTATTAATAAAGATGGAAGTAGAAGTGTAGTGCAAAAAGTAGATGGTGATGTGGCTTCATCTGACAATATACCCGCAGCTAATACTTTAAATAACAATGAATATGTAGAAGGTTCATTTGGTCCTATAGTTGGAGAGCCTCAAATATTAGCAATGGAAGAAGTTATGAATCCTAAAATGAAGGATAAATTAACTGCCAAGCAAAAACAAGAACTAGGTATAGCTGAAGAAGTTAAGGTTTATGACAATATAAACGATGACTTAGAAGTATTTGGGGAGTTTACCAAAAACGTAGAGTCAGGAAGAGACTTAGCTAATATACCAGTAGAAGTTCAAAACATTATTGACCTAGGTCAAAGATTAGACGAACAAGGGGTTACTGTTGAAGTCACTAGAGATTTAGGTATTGTTGATGGAAGACAAGTACTAGAAGTTACAGCAAGCAACGGAGAGAAATTTTTGATGTATAAGTCAAAAGGTGAGGGTACAGGTCCAGCTTCTAAAGGTAAATGGGTTCCACTTCCAGGTTTTGCTAAAGACGGGTATTTTATTAAAGGTGCTTTCAATCCTGAAACAGGAAAAACATTTATACCAGCTGGGTCATTAAGTGACGTAAACAATCCTAAGTTTAACAAGTATGGAAGTGAAACTTTTAAAAAGTTAGCAGAACAATTAGAGAGCGAAACTACTATTGAAGAAACTCCTACTTCTGAAGTTGTTAAAGAAGAAGTAGTTGAAGAGGTAGTAGATGATAAAGCAAAGGGGGAGACTAAACCTGTAGAAGCAGACATAGTTCTTCCAACGGGGAACAAATTTAAAGATGCTATTACAAGGTTTAAAAAAACATTCCTTACAGCAAGAAAGTTTTTACCAAAAGTTTGGTATGACATAATTCAAAATAAAACAGCTCAAGTTCAAGGAGATGTTGATGGATTATCTAATTTAAACAGGGATTACGATAAAGCTATCAAGAAAATAAAAGATAAAAACAAAAGACAAACTACTGAAGAAGCTGCACAAAAATTATTAGCTGGAGAAGAAGTTGAAGTAAATGAAGAGGTTAGAGGTATTGTAACTCAAATGAGAGAAATGATAGATTCTCTTTCAAGAAAACTATTAAACGACCCAACAATAAGTAAAAAAGATAAAGAAAAAATAAAAGCTAATTTAGGATCCTATCTTAATAGAGCTTATAAAATATACGACAACAACAACTGGAGAGGCCAAGTAGAAATGGGTCTTCAGAATGACATACTCAACTCAGCTAAAGATTATTTAAGAGGTCAAATAAAAAGAGAAAACCCTGGATTTTCAGAAGCTCAAGTAGAAAATAAAGTAGACTTAGCTGTAGATGAAATATTAAGAGGGAAAGAAGGTTCTAAATGGTTATTTGGAACTGGAGTTGAAGGTAAGAATCTTAAGATATTAACTAAAAAAAAGAAAATACCTTTACAAATAAGAGCGTTGATGGGCGAGTATACTGACGTAGCTCAAGCTTTTGCAAAAACAATTATTAATTTATCTTCCTTAACAAACACAAGTCAAATGTTAAGAGATTTAACTGCGGTTGGTTTACAGACTGGAATATTAAAAACAAAAGATCAAAGAACACCTGAATTTAATTATCAAATAAAAGGAGATGGAAGTAAAGCTTTTGAAGAAATAGCAGGTCTTTATACCACTAAAGAAATAGCTGATCAGTTTAATGAAATGACTGACCCAAAATCTGTGAATCCAGCACTTGCTCTTTGGTATAAAATTGTTTCACTTAATAAATACGGAAAAACAATATTATCTCCTCAAACTCACGCTGTTAACTTTTTTAGTAACGTAGGATTTGCAGCTGTTAATGGTTATGGAAATGTACAAGAACTTTCTAAAGCATATGAAGCTTTTAGAAACTTAACAAGAGGCAAAAAATTTAATAGAGAACTATATAATAAATATATTAGACTTGGTTTAATAGATAAAAGCGTGGGTCTTTCTGAAGCTAGAGAATTATTTAGTGATGAAACTTTTGAGAGTGCAGTCCTTAGAAATATAGATAAGAAAGGAAATAATATATTAAGTAAAATAAATTCAAAACTTAAAAAAGGATTTAAAAAAGTTGCTGAAAATCCTTATCAAGCTGAAGATGATTTCTGGAAAATATATGCTTTTGAAAATGAAAAAATAAGATACTCTAATTCTCTGTATAATAAAAAACCAAGTGACTTAACTGAAACAGAGTTGTCTGAAGTAGAAAAAATAGCGGCAGAAAATGTTAAAAAAGTTTTACCATCTTATGATCAAATACCTGATGGTATAAAAAAACTAAGAGGTATTCCGGTAGTTGGCTCCTTCGTTTCTTTTCAATATGAGTCTTATAGAACAGCATTAAACACTATAAAATTAGGTATGTCTGAATTGAAGGACCCAAAACTAAGAGGAGCTGGAGCACGTAGAGTTGCAGGGTCAATGACATATGTTGCAGCTAGAAACGCACTATTAGGTTATTTTGGTAAAGCTGCAGGAATAGGTATAGCTGGAATAGTAGGTTCTTTAAAGGCTGAAGATGATGAAAAAGAAAAAAAGAGATTAATGAAAAGGTATTTGTTTGAATGGCAAAAAGAATCTGACATACTTCCATTAGATATAAAAGATGGTAAGTTTTCTTTTATTGATATTTCTGGATCAGACCCACACGGAGCAATTAATAAAACTATTAATGGAATGACAGATGCTGAATCTGTTGGAGATGCAGCTATAATAGGTTTTACAGAATCTACAATAAAACCTTTTTTAGGTGGAGAAATGACAGCTATTTTATTAAACGAAGTTATAAATAACAAAACAAGTAAAGGGGGTCAAATATACAATGATGGAGATCCAGATGATGTGAAGTATGAAAAACAAGTTGACCATATAATTAAACAAGCTAAACCTAGCTTTTTTAGACAATATGACAAAATTATAGAGTCTGATGATAAATTAAGTACAGCTGGTCAAATGGCTGTTGGTTTAAAAAAATATAACTTAGATATTAATAAGCAATTTGGATATAAAGCTTCTTCATTTAAATACGATGGTCCTGCTAAAACTAAGTATGCTTATAAAAAAGCATATAATGAAGCTGTTGAAAACAATGCATCACAGGAAGAACTAAATGATATATATGAAAATTACAAAGAAGAGTATGACGAAAGATACAATGAGTTTCACTTAGACTATATCTCTGCTAGAGATGTATTTGGTGTAGACCCTAAACAATTATACAAAACAATGAATAATCTAAAGTTAGGAGAGTCTAATATTAGGCAAATAATTTATGGAAACCTACCTACACTTCCAAAGAATCCAAATATTAAAACAAAAAAATCTTCTTCTTCTAGAGTTACTGCTTTTTAATTACTATATTCAAGGATGAAGATTTGCAACATATGCAATCAAGAACATCCTGAATCAAACTTTCCTACTGCCGGAGTAAAAAACGGCAAGAGATACTCAAGACTTCAATGTACTCAATGCTACGGTAAAAAGAAAAGAAATCGTAGATACGTCAACAAGCAATGGCTTAAAGATTTAAAAGAGAAAATGTCCTGTGAGTCCTGTGGATACTCTAAAGAAACACATCCTAGATTTTGCACTCAAGCTCTTGAGTTTCACCACCACAAGGATAATAAGAAGTTTGAAGTAAGTAATGGCGTACACAGAGGAATGGCCATTAAAAAACTTCAAGAAGAAATAGATAAATGTAAAGTACTTTGTTCAAGATGTCACGTGGAAGAACATTATCCTTCTTGATCTACCAACTCATCTAAAATTTTAATTAGATTCTTGCAAGACTTATTTAATTCTTCTTGCTTTTTATCCATTAAACTTTCATAAATGTCATCGGTAGTATCGTTGATCATCTTAGTTATAAAGTTAACGTATGTGACGTGGTGTTTCATTGTTTTAAATCTTCTGAGTATAAAAACTCATCTCCTAATTTTTTATCTATTGTTTTAATTGTTCTGTATATTTCAATACTTCTTCTCTTTACTTCGTCCTTTTCTGATTTTGTAGAATCAATACCTAAATGCGCATACAAACTACAATCAATTCTCAATAATTCATCTATTTTATTCTTATCGGTCCAAGTTTTGAACTCTAATATCTTTTCTATATCTTCAAATTTATATCTCATTGTAAATTTTTAATTCTGGAGCACTCAACCCATCTACATTATATGATGGCATAAAACCGTAATCCATTTCGTTATTATAATAAGGCTCGTTCTTATATCCTAGCTTCGCTTTTTCAATTGAAGAATCCTTAATGTAGTGGTTAAAATTTCTTCTCAAGAATGCAACAGTTAAGCCATACCTGTCTGCTATTCTTTGTAATTTTTCTCCTTTAACTAGTCTAAATAATATGTTTTTTCTATTCTTTTCTGTGAGAATATGCTGGAATTTGTAATCAAGATTCATTTAAATTTAAGTTTAAGTTTATTAAGTCTAAGTATTCGTCACTATCTATTTCTCTAACATCAGTGAATGAATATAAGTTTTTGTCTAACCTAATACAGTCAACAGAAAAAAATGTAGCTTCTGGTTTGTGTATTACCCCACCATAAGTAGTGCTTTTATTGGGGTTAAGTTTGTCTAGTTTTTTATTAATAAGTTTTGCAATAGCCATTGACTGAACCATAGAGAAAGACTGTTGAAGCTTGTCAATAAACCCCTCATCCACATCAAATATTCTATCCTCTATATACTTCTGTCTCAAATCCGTGCTCATTTAACTCTTTTAATCTATACTCTTGTAGCTTAGATAACTTTCCTTTTTCTGTTTTAATCTCTGAAAATAAAACAGAGTCTTTTCGTATTGCAACCAAGTCAGGTATGCCATTTTTATTAGTCTTAATTAGTTTAATGACATAATACCCTTCAGCTTCTAGCTGTTTTATTCTTTTCGCTTGTATTGCGCTTTCTTTCACTATATAACATTCTAACTTTTAAGCCTAAATCAGAATCATTTGGAGTTTTTTTAACCAAGATTTCAATTTGTTTATTAAAGTTCATTGTTATAAATTTAATGAATTATATTTATGTAGCTCATAAAAATACTTAGTAATTTTTTTATTATTTTCAAACTCTGTCCTATAAGGAGCAAACTTTGGAACAATATCAGAGGTAATAATTTCCTCCTTCAATTCGTTTAAATCATACATATATATTCCTGAAGAGTCTTTTACTAAGTAAAAAGGCTTTTTTTCTAAAGCTTCACCTATCATTAGTAAATTATAAAACTTATCTACTTGTATATAGTGAGTATTATAAACAACATCCCTAACTTTAATTTCTATGATAGAGATGTCGTTGTAAGCATCGTAAGCTTCATATTCATTTTCCGTGGGTTTTAAACCTCTTTCGTATTTAAGGTTTAAATCTTTAATTAACTGAAGCTCTTTAGTTTTCATTTCCACTGGTTTCTACCAACTAACATTCCAATTATGCCATAGTTAGCTATATCAATAAACGTATCTTCTTGACCTTCACCAGGAACATAATTCTTGCCATTCTTAATTAAGTTCTTTAACCTACTTATTTTGTCAGTTAATCTAATCGATAAACCTGTCAAAGCAAACTTTTTATCTTCAGGCTTCTTTAAGTCACCCCCTAGGGCAATGTTATTTAATCCATAATCCATTTGCTTTCTTGCAAATAATTTATACATTTCTTGTTGTATCTCCTTGAACTCCTTAGATAATTCAGGATATTGTTTTTCAAACGTTTCTATTTCTGTCATTTTATTTTATTTTTATAGTTTAAGTAAGCTCCTTCAATATTAAATCCGCAGCCGCATTTTTTGTGATTACCCTCAAAGTAATTAACATACTCTTCTCTCGGTATGCAGTACCAATTATTATTATAAGGATTGAAATGATATATTAAGTTAAATTGTTGCATATTTTTTTTTGACATCCAATGCCATTCTTTTTTAATCATATAAAATAATCTCTTTTAAAATGTCTTAATGTGTAATCTTTTTTGCTATTTACAGCTTTGTATATCATTTTCTCAATCCCTTTCTCAGAGAATATCCAATAAATATTATTATGCATTCTGTCTTTAGTGGTCATACGATCACGACTCTGCCAGTAACTAGTAGCACTAAAATCAATATTGTAATAAACCAAGAAGTCTGCTTTTCTTAATGATATACCTTCTCTGCCACTAACAATCTGTAAGGCAATGTTCTTATCTGTACTGTCAAACTCTTCTAGTGTGGTACATAAATTGTCACCAAACACTTCCCTTAATGCTATTAACTCAGCCTGGAACTTATAAAAGATTCCTATCTTCTGACCATCAAACTTTTCCTTAATAAACTTAGCCTTACTTAAGTCAAGTACCATTCTATTTCCGCTCTCAAACTTCACCGTTCCACTATACATCTGATGCATTTTAGTCATTAATTTAACAGCAGTATCCCCAAGTATATGTTCACCATCTATCTCATAGACTAAATCCTTTCTAAGCACTTTAATCATATCACTAACCTTTTCACTTATAGGAACTAATAATACTTTTTCATTGATAGTAGTTTTAAACCCAGCCTCCTTTTGACTATATGAAATAGTATAAGGCTTCATTTCTTCTACAATCTCAGCAAGACCTTTACTATAGTCATTTATATTATATCCATTGATCTTTTTCTGCACTACCCTCACATACTCGCTAGCAAACTTATAAAAGCTTCTGTGTTTGCTGAAGGGATTTCCAGGTACACCATACACCTGGTGATACATTTGAGAAAAACTCTCTGGAGTAGGAGTCCCTGACATTAAAATGACATAAGGTTGGTGGTCTTGTATTAATTCTTTTACAGTCTTAGCTCTTTTACTAGGCTTTGGAAAAGCTCCCATTGAATGAGCCTCATCACAAATAATTACATCCCACTTTACGTCCGGTATCTTGTGTAAACTCTCGTAGTTAATAGTAAACATTGTAAAATTAACAGGACACATTTTATCATAATCACTAGATATAGAGCTTATAGCTTTTTTCTTGGTAATAAACAATACGTTTTCAATATTTAACTTTTCACATATACCCAAAGAAGTTAGGGTTTTACCTGTTCTAACCTCCATAGATAGGTAAAGTATCTTTTTATTTTTAAGCACTTTTAATCCTTTTTCAATGATATTTAACTGATAATCTCTAAATTTCATAGTAATTTTTGGATTTTAGCACATTTCTCATAATCTTCAATATCTGTAAAATATTCTAACATTAGCTCTATCATTTCTTTATCGTCAGGATAGATAGGATCGTGAGCAAATAGTATATCAACATTTACCACACCCAAATCTAAATCATCTAAAACATCTTCAATTCCCCAACCTTCAACCACCATCTTGTAGGTGTTGTTAAAAGCAATATGTAATCTTTCTGGATCTAGCTCAATCATATCTCTAACTTTCCATTTGTTTCTAACTCGTGCTTACTCCTTATTCTAATCCATTTTCCAGTGTGGTCCTTGCCTTCGTCAGGCTTTACACCTGTTTTAAATATAGCATAAGAGTTAAGCCATTGATAAAACTTAATTCTTGAAACAGTCATCTTCGCTTTTGGGGCAAAGTCTGGGTTGTCTGATATAAAATCAAGATACAAATCTTGCTTGTATATTTTAAATCCATTTTCAAAGTCTTCATTAGGATTTTTACCATCTAACAATCCAACCCATTCTACAAACTCGTGACAAGTCTCAGCAGATAACTGACGTATCTTAAGATTAACAAATGAACTTTTAACCAATCCCTTATTCATATAGTACTGTAAACAGTAAATCATATAATTATCAAAACTACACCACTCGTCATCATTCCACTCACCAAACATCAACTTGCCAAACTCATCATAAGGAGTGAATGACTTATTGTAGTATTGGTTTAATTCTAACTCCCACTTTCTTCTTTCAAATGAATTACCCTTTCCTTTTATAGCGTAGTTAGTTGTAATAGCAACCTTTGGTGACTTTTTAAAAGGAATCTTAATAGCATCCTTGTTTTTCTTCTCTAGTGTTAATCCTTCTGTAATCACACTAAATAATCTCTCAAAGTCAAAGTGTTTCTTTACATCATCAAAACAAAGTATCTGAGTGTCAGCAGAAACCAATTGATAAGCAAAAGACTTTTGAAAATCAAAACCCTTTCCGTCTATAACTACTAACTTCTTCATATGTTGTAGGGCGTTCATAAACAAGCCTTTACCAGTTCCACCTTCAGGATTATCACTAATTACCTCATCGTTTAATATAACAGCAGGACAGTATGATAGATTCTTGTATCCGTGCATTAAATAACCTATTGTGCTTTCAGTAGATTCAACTCTTTTCTCATCTGTTGCACATATGTTTGATATGAATTTCTTATAATCACACTCAATAGATTCACACTCTTTAAAATCTCTATCTATAACGTGGTCCTTCCAAACATAACCACCTAAATCAATATAATCAATTGGAACTACCTCACTATTGGTTACTTTAACTGCACAATTCTTGTAATATATATAAGACTCGTTCTTAGTGTCCTCAATAAAAAACACTTCAATAGAGTCTAATAATGTTAAAAATTCTTCTCTAAAATATTTAGTCTGTTCAGCAAAGTAGTTGTATATCTCTATATCATCTAGGGTAAGCAAGTGGGTAAGTATAAAATCTTTTATTTGTTTTTCTGATGCGTGATCAATTAAATTATTAGTGACCTTTACAAATACATAATTCTTACTTCCTTCAGGATTATATTTATAAAAACCATTGTCTTCCAAAAACATTTTAAACTTTACGTGAAATATTTTAATAACACCTTTCTTACTTTTGGTCCAAAACTTATTATCAAAACTCTCTTCCTCAACTCTGTCAATTACACTATCCAAAACTTTTTCATCCACTTCATCAAAGTATTTCTTGATGTCAGTCTTTGATTTGCCTTTTAAAATATTAGACTTTATCTGATTTATCTTTTCAGAATCTTCATAAACTCTTGTTGCAAAATTTGCAATGTTGGCATAAGCCGAATCAATTGTCTTCTTTATTTCGTTAACACTAAAGTCCTGAGACTGAAATCCTTTAAGGATATATTCAGCAAGTGACTTCTCTATTCCAAAGTCATTAAATGACGAAGCCAGTATAAACGCATTGTGGTTTCTTTGACCTTCATTCATTGGGTATTTTTTCTCCCACCACTTTACTAAAATCTCCACAATCTTAGTTTGGTCCGTAATAGGAATTGTAATTTCTTTGTTCTCAACAATTGTTGGAGTATCAATAATTTTATCCCACACTAATGAATCTTCATTAATATGTATTAAAGGATCGTAGCTCTCGTAACAAACCCTAGATATATTTTTAGATGTGCTATCAAAAAACTCTGAGTCAAAATATTGTTGTAATGAAGCAAAATACTTTCCGTGTGAATCAACATCAGCAGGGACCTTGATTAAAACCTTAAGCCCCTTGCCGGATGGTGATATGAAAACACAATAAACAAACTTATCTTCAATTAACTCTTCTCTATGTTGGTGTAATTTCTTTTGGGTATCGTACTGGTCGAAGTCTAAACATATTAAACCACTATGCTCCAGGATGGAGTCGTCATTTCTTTTGTTAAACTTCCCACTAAAACAAATAGCAGGTAACTCTTGCTTTAGCTGATTAATTCTTTTTTTATCTTTCTCAGTTCTTATCTTCTTAATAAGTTCTTCTGATCTTCCATCTCTTATTCTTTCTATAATGTCACTTACAGGTAAGTGGAAAGGCTGGGTGGTATCCTTTATGTTTTTAAATATAGTAATGTGTGACATACTGTGACGATTTTGTGACGATTTAAAATTACTTAACTTGTTGATTTACAATTTTTTAATACTCTTTGTGATGAAATTGACGATTTCTATAAGAAAAAATAGTAAAAAGAATAAGGCAGTATACCCAATTACATTTATTACAAAATATTTCAAAAAAATCGTCATTTCCGTCACAGTTATAGTTTAAAATAAATCCTCAGTTTTCTTGGTAGGTTCAAACGTGTCTAGTTCAACGTATTTCTTTCCAGACTTTGAGGTGTTAACATTTAAGTTAACCCATCCATTTTTGTTGTTATCCTTAAGGAATACTATCGCATCCTCAACTTTAACAGACATTGATCCAACAACCCAATCAGGTTGAGTATCTCGGGTTTTAAAAATAAACCCATCAGCAAACACTTTTTCTTTGCTCATAACTATATATATTTAAATTAATATCTACAAATTAACTAGTGTAGACTTCTAGTGTAACTCTTCATAAATGAAGAACTCTTCTATATTCTCAGTGGCATTTTCACTGAAAAACTTATTATAAATTCCTAAAGCTCTCTCTACTTTTTCTTCTCCACTGCTAATAAACTCTTGAGTAGGTTCAAATATTCCAAGCATTTTATTTGTTTTATCTATGGCATAAAAAACCACAGGTACTCCAAATAACTTTTGGTATATATAAGCCTGACTGTCGTAATTGTATTTCTTTGCAGAGTACTTAAACTTAGAGATGTCAGAAGTTGTTTTGATGTCTATAATCCTATCCGGATGAAGTATATCAGCTTTCCCCTTCCACATAGCACCTTGTATTTCTCTTATGGAAGGTACCTCGTATCGGTTCTTGCTATTATAGATGGCTTCATAAAAAGTTAAATTACTTTTCATTATCTCCACCAACTCATCTAAATGATCTGCCTCTTGTTGCAATAAAGCAATAGACAAACCGGTATCTTTTAATTGGTCTTTATAGTTTTTAGTATTTCTACTAGTAGAATCAATAACCACAAAGTCATCTAATTTGTGTGGCTCCAACATAGATACGTGAAAGTATCTACCCATTATCATTGCTTTAGTTTCCTTAGACTGCTTTCTAAAGTTCCTAGGGTCATTCAACAGACTGTAAATATCTGAGTTAGATAAGAACTGTCTGCCAAAATCTCCGTAGTAATCTTTGTCTTCTTGCAGCTTAAGGAGGGTTTCCTTAACATCAAACATAGGTCTTAATAGTTTTAATTGCTTTTGCAGATAAAATATACTTCTTCTTTAATCTGTCTACTACTCCATCAAAACCCAGGTGCTTGTTGTCTATGACATACTTCAAGCAATCTCCCCATTTGTCATCACCAATATCTAACTTAGCTTTCTCAGTATAAGTTGTTTTGTGATCATTGGTATTGTCTGGGTCGTTAGTGTCATCTATTAATAATAAACCATTTAAGGCATATTTTCTAGAATAAGAACTACTGCTACCAAAACTTTGAGCAATATCCATTCCTTTTCTAGATGGATCAACACCTGCACACGCAGTAACTGAAACACTTTGCTCTGACTTATTATCTAATATAGTAGCAGTTGTAACTATAGTTATAATACCACCGTACTCATTGACCGAGTCAGATAAAGTAATAGATGCATTGTGCTTCTTAAGTATAGGCTTTAAAGCCTCAAGTATGTCCTCACAAGAACGATACTTGTATTTACCAAAACTATTGTATTGGTTCTTTGGAGCTTTTAACTCCGATTGGATTTTCATTAACTTTTCCATTGATTTGATTTAATTGTTTATGATATTTACTGTACCTACTTAGTACCTTCTCTTTTCGTGTTTTATAGAAAAGTAAAGACTTTCGATTGTTATCTTGGTAACAATTCCTAATTTTTATAAATAAACTATCTAGTTCTTCTTCGCATTCATTCATTAAGACATTTAATCTGCCTATGACCCAACCCTTCTCTAGAAATATGTCATACTCTTCGTCAGCTATCTCATCGTAGTAAGGACTTGATGACTTAACTATTGTATAAACACCTTTCTCATTGGTCATCTTAATACCTTTGTGAATAATAGCTTTTTCAAACTTACTGTTATCCATAAAAACAGTAGACCTAATGTTGTTGGCTTGGTTCCAGATGTCCTCTAGACTGAACATTTTAATTCCTTTACAAGATTCCTAAGATCAGCATCCACTCTCATATAGTTTTTAATTTTTGCTTGTCCATATAATATATTGGAGTGAGCCATCTTATGGTTGTGTTCACTAAGAATATAATCTTGAATGTAACAAGGTCTTATGTTTCTATCTTTACATAAGTAGAAAAATATTTGCCTTGCATCTATGTGATTTCTTTTTTTAGAGCTGTGAAATAACTTTTCAACCGGTACTTGGAGCTTGTCCAAAACTACCTTCTCTATCTTCTGAAGTGCTTCTTCTTTCGTCATTTGATTGTATTAAATTGTAGTATTCATAGTCATAAAAATCTTGACTATTCATTATAATTAAATTTTCGAATTCTCTTTTACTTTGTGCCATTTTAGTTTGCTAATATAATATTTGTCTATGTAATATCCAAATTTAGTCAGATAAATTATCCCATAAAAGTTGTAATTCTCTGATTCTCATTTGGTTAGGATTATCTTTTAGTTTTTCTTTTAAAATTAACTCAGAAATCCAATTTACTTTTAATCCTTTCATTGTGGTATCGCTTTCGTATTCCATTTTTCTATTATTTGTTCATTAGTTGAATCGTCAATATAATAAATATATCCATTCAATTCAACATATAAACTATCTTTTGATCTTATATCTATTTTCATAATTTATGTTTTAACTGTTAAAAAGTGGTCAGAAAGTGTTCGGACTGTTAAATACTGCACGAAAAGTGTACTATTTCCATTGTTTTGCTATTGCCTGGGCAATTCCAGGAAATGTTTTACTTCTTAATTTACTTCTTTCTTCTTTTGGTAGTTTCCAGGCATCAGCATACCAACTAGGCATACTTTTACCACTTTTAAATTTTTGTCTTTCAGGTGGTTTAACAATATTAGTTGGTTCTAAGTT
>JGI24524J20080_1000256_pt1 | contig 21868 bp, 30 predicted proteins | sample LinPmetageLP49_FD_20080 | JGI IMG/M metagenome (IMG submission 20080)
AGTAACTCGCAACAAGGAAGTAGAACAATGAGATATGTAGACCTAAGCGGCCCCGATGGAAACGCATTTGTATTGATCGGCATGGTACACAAGATCTGCGAAGAGATAGATCGCAACCCCAACCGCATCGTTAGAGACATGAAGTCAGGTGATTACGAGAACTTGGTTGAGGTGTTTAAACGAGAGCTTGAAGGTTATGTAGAGGTGGAAGATTGAGTTCAGTACAAGTAAAGCAAATTGAAGCAAACACAACACGGAGATAGGTGATGAGTATAGATCAGCAGATAAAAGTATTACGAGCAGCGTTAGTGGACGCATCAACGAAGGCTGTAGGGCTGAAGCTTATAGCCAAAGGGATTGCGGAAGATGATCAAGTCAACATCAAAACAAACGAGTTGATTACCACGGGAAACAGTATGTCTCAGGGCTTGGTGGATGATATTGATCGAGCAATCGCAGCGATGAATGGCGGGGACTTGCACAGCAATTAGTAAATGTTTAAACGCAACGAAGGAGACTGCTATGCAGTTAATTATTAAGTCACTGTTCAGTGGCAAGATGAACACAATGGATCTCGACATCACCTCAGAGCAAAAGCTCAAGTGGGAGGGCGGGGCGCTCATCCAAGATGTGATGCCTCAACTGAACGCAGTAGAGCGTGAGTTCCTGATCTCAGGGATGACTGATGAAGAGTGGACTGAGTGTTGGGGAGAAGAGGAATGAACGCATTAGAACAGAACGTGGTGAGCAAGTTTGTTCGTGGCTACAACGCAAGCCAAAGCAACACAAGATCAATCGAAGGATTGCTGCTGCTCAGAGGTAACGCCATTGCTTGGCGTAACCCAGAGACAGGCGAGCTTTGGATCAGCAATCATGGCTACCACACCAAGACAACTCAGTCACGTTTAAACGCAGTGATTGAGTCAGCAGCTATCGAGGCTAGGGTTTTCACCAAGGATGGAACGCATCACCTTGAGCGATGGGAGGACGGGGAGTTGACCGTCACCCCTATGGGGAGTGGCTGGGTTGAAATTAAATTATATCACTTGCAACAAGTGTTAACAGAATTGACGAAGAGGTTAAGAGCATGAACGATAAAAAATCTATGGACGAATTATTGGCGAGCGTTAACACCATGATCGACCAAGTGGACAAGGAATCGGACGCGGTACTAAGAGTGCTCAACCACGATCCTATGGCACAGAAAGCTGCGCACTCAGAGTTGATCAGAGAGACGCTCTCAACTCTTGCCACCGTCCAATTGCCAGAAGATCTGAAGGCTAGGATTCTTTGGCAGGTAATGTTCCGAGTTGAAAACAATCTCATACGTCTTGAGATAGCCCGTGTGAAACAAGAGCAGGAGGAACTCAGTCATGCTTTCCCACACATCCATTAGGAACACCGCCCTGATTGCCATAATCCTTACGCTCTTCCTAGTCGGAAGTGATATGGATTTCAAAGATCAATGCAGTCGGGATGCCGTCTGCGCCTCAAAATATTTGGAGAAGTAACATGAAGCTGAACGAACTAAAAGAAATTGCAAGCAACTTGGGCGAAGACAAGATCATCAAGATGATCAAGGCAGAGACAAAGAAGCTGCGTAAGCGTGATGGCATGGTGTCTGTAGCTGACATGGTGGACGGGCTAATCGCAGAGATGCAATCTAAATCTGAGGAGACAAAGTAATGGGTGATGTTGTAGACATGGATGGAAATGTGCTCATCAGCGGCACATCAGAAGAGCGGGTCACTGACGATGATAGGTTCATCGTGACCAACGCAAACGACGATGTGATTGGTAGCGTCAAGCAATTCGCTTTGACAGGTAACTGTGAAGACCAATTGCTCCAGCACTTCGAGAGTCCAGATCGTTTAAACAAGTTCATAGCCGAGAGTGTTGGGCGCTTTGCAGATAAGGATTTCGGTACTGTCTGCGCCGAAGATCACGAATCAAACCTTCAGTCTCTGAAGTACAAGTCGATGGTGATGGGTGTATACAAGGTGTCGGATCGGGAAGATCTCAAGGTGTACCTGATCATGGATGCTGGTCATGAAATCATGACTATGCTGATGCCGGAGGACTACTAATGGCTGGCAAATGGAAAGATAACCCAAGTTGGATTGAAGCTGCGGTGCATATGCGCCGTGGCGGAAGCACTCTCAAAGAGATTTCCGAAATGACAGGGGCTACCATCAGCAGTGTTCGGGAATACGTCCGAGCAACCATCGGAGTTGATGAGTACAGGCACTTGCTTCAGAAGCACAGTCGCCGTGGCAAGAATGAAAAGACTCAGCGCATCATGGAATCCATACGCAACAGAGAGGTCATGTCGGCTATAGCCTTGCGCGAAGATGTCAGTAGGCAGTATGTGTTTGCAATTAAGTGGCGCATGGAAGCCGATGTCGAGCAAGCAATCAATCGCCTTGGCGATAAAGACTTTGTTGACGATAAGGTTGGGATCTTGCAGTCTCAAGAGAGTAGAAGCCAAGCAATTAGAGAGATAGAAAAAATATTAGGAGAATGAAATGGGTGACTCAGAGTTTTTTTTCGAGTGGAATCATCAGTTGTCACGAAGCCAGAACTTTGTTGAGTGGTATCGTTTAAACAGTGAGGAGAGGTCGTCATATGGCGACCCATCTTACTCGGAGGATATGGCTAATGAGATATTCAAGAGCCAGTTCCCTCGACAGTTCATTAACGAAGAGTCTTAAACTTCCTATCAAACAAGCCGCTACGGTTTACAAAATTGTAAATCGTATTCGGCTTGAGTCCTACCTCCCTAGCAATGTGCGCCATCTTCTTGTTCTGAGACAACATCTCCCTAATAACTTTGACCTGATGATCATCTATCTCCTGCTTGCTGTTGAGGGGAACCCCAATAGCCTTCGGCTTAAACATCTCTTCAACTTTTTCTTGCGCACGAATCGCTTGAATAAACTTCATCTCAACCACTCATCCTCACAGGTGAGCGATAAGTCCCGTCCCGATAGTCGTATTTGAGTTCGACACATCCAACCTTCCCGCTCTGTTTAAACCTTATCTTCTTCACATGAACCCGTATGTCGTCCGACCCCTCCGTGAAATCCCTTTCCACAATCAAAATATTATCCGCCTTGTTGTAAAAATTTGCTGATCCCGCTATGTCGTATGGCTCTGGCACTGGGAATGTTCCGTCTTGATTACGCCTAAGCTTTGCTGGGTGTGCGACCAAGAAGATCGCGCACTCGTTAGCTGCTGCCCATCGCTTCAATGTTGCTAACATTTTTGAAACATATTCAGTCTCAGTCCAACCGCTAGGACGTTTGTGTTCAAACTCATTGTAAGGATCAAGGATCAACCCACGCACGTTAGGGTATCTCTGCACACACGCAGTCGCATTCTCTAGACACCAATCAACTGTCGGGGCTTCATCGTCTGAGCGTATCCAGTAGTAATGGTCAGAGATGAACGACACTGCTTGAGTCCACTCCTCTTCGTTCATCTTGTTGCCGTTGCTGCTGTCCCACGCTGGCTTGCNAATGAACTTAGCCGCCAACTTATTGATGTGTTCATCCACAGGATTCTCAAACGAACAGACAGCGAACCTCCAATCTTCATTCTTCGCTAGGTTTAAACAGATCTGATCCATGAACTCGGACTTGCCCACGCCCGGAGCGCCGGAGATTATGTTTAACTCGCCGGGTCTGACCCGATANTTCCAATCCATTGCCNCGATCCCTGTCGAGATACCNTTCTTCACTTGCCCATTGAGCAGCGCAAATGCATCGTCAGCGTATGCGCGTGTCTCATGCAGCGCCTTCAAAGGCCAAGGCTCTGCGCCCTTCACCAACTCTTGTAGCTTTTCCTTGCCATGCTGGACAAGCACATCATTCGGATCTTTGCACCCATCAGGCCACTCAACCCTCCAACATCTGTGCCTACCCAATCTCCTCGCCAACTCGTTGCGCATGACAACGCCTACCGCATCACCATCTGTCAACAACATAATTCTTTTGAACCCAGCCAGATCACCATTCAACTCATCAATCCAAGGGATCTTCTTGTCACTTGCTCCATCAGGTACGCTGATGACGTTGGTGTACCCAGCCTCCATGCAGGTAAGCGCATCCACTTCGCCCTCAGTTATGATGAGCGTGTCAGCATCAGTGTCCACCAGATTCCACAGATAGGGCAGTCGATGCCCGTCCTTGATCTGGCTAAACTGCTTGTCTACCGTCCGAAACTTTACGTTGATGGTCTTTCCATCCCTGTCTCTATGCACAAACGCAATCGCTCTCTGCTTTTCTCCACTGACATACGCATCGCCCGACTCAACCCCAGCCAAACAAAGCACCCTTTCCCCAATCCCCCTCTTCTCAAACCAAGTCTTTACCCCGTCACTCAACTCATCAAGAGCGGGGATCTTCGGTGATTTCTTATTAACTACCTGTTTAAACGGACTGATCATGCTGTTTCTCCACTCATTGCCTTCCCAATCACAGTGATGACAACGCCATTGCGCACCACCAATATCAATAGCCATCGAAAGACAATGTTCGTTTTTGTTTTTGTTGCGTGTGTTGCTGCACTTAGGGCAAAGCATTTTTGTTTGCCCATCGTTCAAGGTGTTTGCGACAAACCCGTGGCTTGCCATGTCCTCGTAGAAACCCATTACGGGTGAGTCTTGAATTGAACGTGACCTTCACGGGTCAGCTTGCGCCCCGCCATGTCTGTTCTGTTTTCCTGTGCAGCTTTTGCGTCTTGCTTGGCAAGGTACGCAGAGGTGCTGAGATACCAACGCTCTTGCGTTCTTACCTCGGCATCGTAGGTGAGCCAATCATCTCTCGATTGCAGGATTGCGTCGAGGTTGAGGATGTTTTTGTACGCTTTCTTCCAGCGCTCATAGTCTTTTTCGTTCAGCTTGATTGTGTTGCCATCAAATGCGAAGCTCATTTTCTTTTTCCTTTGTTGCTGTTGCGATTGTAAATCTTTCCATCGTGTAATGATTGACGGGTTCCATGTCTTGCCCGTCTCCTCTGTCGGATCTACCGCCCCACTCAACCCTATCGGGCTGGCAGTCTAGATCCAAATAAGCAATCGTCCCACACGACCACTGTACAACTAACAGTACACTTTTCCCTGTCGCTGACGCAAGAGATTTCGCATCAGCCACTTTGTGTACACTTAAAATATATGTTTGAAACGTCCCAAACGGATGTGTTCGCGTTTTAATTTCCGCAAATCCAACGACTTCTTTTTTGTCATTAACAAAACAAAAATCTATCGGATACATCTTTGGGTTTTCTTTTGCTGCCACTTCCCAGAGGAGTGCCATTTCGTTTGCGAGTTTTCTTTCTCGCGTTTTGTCTGCGCCTGTTTCGTATACTGGCCTCATGTGATCTCCTTGTTGCGATAAGTTAGATCGGGTGGTGAGAGAAGGACGCTCCCCCCAACCCCCCTCATTGAGAGAGTGATGGGAAGAGAGTGTCAGATCGGGCGGAGCCGAGCGTGGACATTACCGCGAATTTATATTGCGCCATTGCGGTCTTACCCCCTTGCGCATTGCTTGCTTTTCTTAAAAAAACATATCATCATCCGCCTTGTCAAGCCCACCTTGACTCCTTTGTTGCGAAGGACGGCCCATCAGAGGACTCACCTATACCTCTGGTGGGCCACACTCATCATGCTCTATCTCTTTGATCCAGACCTCCGCTCTAGGGTTTACTTTGTCTAGAAATCTACACGAACTAATCTGTTTAAACTGCCTGTCGTTCTCGTAAAGCAAGCCCTGTAGGGCATCAAGCAGGATACTGGGATCAAGATCCTGTCGTCTTGATGGGTAGTAGATGTCTGCGTGGAAGGACAGATCTCCCTCCAGCATCTGATCCAGTTGAAACACTTGAGCCTTCACATCACTCTCAAACTGCAACGCAGATTTACTTTTGATGAAGCGCGGCTTACCTCCAAACGTCACCAATCTACGGCTATTTGATTTGGATTGTGCGGTTCCGTAAATTATTTTCTTGACAGATCTTTTATTCATGTGTTCCAATCGTTACCCATACCTTTCGCAACATGGTAACACAAGTGAACTACACAAATAAGTTGGGGCTACCCGCTCCACTGGCTGCGGCCTTGACAAGAGACAGTTACAGCAAGGGCGATGCTTCGTTCTCTGCTACTGGGCTATTGCGTCCACCAAGAATGGCTGTCCTGTTTGACGACCCTAACAACATCATGTTCAGAGATGTGTCCTCAAACCTGTGGACTTTGTTTGGCACAGCGGTTCACTCGATCCTAGAGAACTCAAAGCACCCTGACTTTATCACCGAGGAGCGCCTGTACTGCTCTGTGGACGGCGTAAAGCTGTCAGGTGCAATAGACGTACAACACGTTCAACCGGACGGCTCACGGATCTTACAGGACTACAAGACGCGCAAAGTTTATGGCGTGATGCACAACGACAGTGATGAAAAGCAACTGAATATATACGCTTACATTGCGCACAAGAACGGCATCGAAGTAAGTGGGTTGCAGATAATAAACTTCATCAAGGATTGGAATAAGCATGACGCTTTGCGCAAGCCTGACTACCCGCAACATGACATATGGATTCAAGACATTGAGCTTTGGCCTATAGCTAAGACCGAAGCTTTTGTGAAGGAACGAATTACGGCACACCAACAGGCCATCGCTGGCAATCTACCTGATTGCACAGATGATGAGCGCTGGCTCAGAGATGAAAAGTTTGCCGTGATGAAGGAGAAGAGAGTACGCGCAGTGCGTGTGTTCGATTCGATGGTAGAAGCTGAGACATTTATCTCGGCGCAGAAGGACGCAGACAAACACAGAGTAGACCACCGAAGAGGATCACCTCTACGATGCGAGCAGTTCTGCGATGTGTCTGATTACTGCGACCAATTCGCAGCGTTTAAACAAGGAGAAGAAGTTGAGTGAGAACAAATTGCTGCAAGCAATTACCCATATGGAAAACCTTCCCGACTCGGACAAGGTTGGAATCAAGGGGAAGTTGTACGCACAGGTTACGACACGGGTTGTTGCTTTCCGCAAAGCCTATGGAGATAAGGGCAGGATCACAACAAAGATCCATGCCTCGACTGCCAATAGGGTTTTGATTGAGGCACAAGTTCACATCAGAGAAGGTGATGTTTGGCACTTGATCAGCAATGATTGGGCTGAAGAGCATCGTGATGACGGCCCTGTGAACAAGAAGTCTGCCACAGAGAACTGCGCTACATCAGCGATAGGTCGTGCATTGGCTGCGGCTGGCTTGGGCGGTGGTGAATATGCCAGCTTTGATGAAGTGGACTACGCCATCAACGAAAAAACTGGATCGTCTGGCAAGAAGCAAGCCGCACCTGTAGAGGCTAAGGCAAAAGCAGAACCGCCAGCAAAGAAGGCAGAAGCAAAGGCAGCGCCCCTCGTACCCCTAGCCGTAGCTGAAGATGCTGCAATTGCATCACAGGCTTTCAAGTCAGACGCAAGCGTGGTCATAGACAATCTCGCTGGCTGCGTTACGGCAGAAGAGGCGAAGGTAGTGATTGACGAATACTACGCGCCAATAAAAACTAAGTACGCAGAGCGCCCAGACTTTGAACCGTTCAAGGAAAAGGTGCAGGAGCGTATTCAACAGATAACAAGTAATGAAAATAAAGAAAAAGGAGTTCCATTCTAATGGCATTTGAAAGAAAAGATTTACAAGGCGCGGCATTCAAGAACGACAAGAAGATTGAAGATTGGCACGCCGATTTTCGTGGCGACATATTAGTTGAAGGCACCGACTACTACCTTGACATAACGAAGAAGGAGCCAGCAAATGGTGGCGCTACATTTCTCAGGGTAACTCTGAAGCCGAAGAATGCTACGGCTAAGGCTGCTGTAGAGAAGGTTGTTACCCAAGAGGCTAGTCCTTTTAGTGATGATGATTTTGGTCTGTAGCTATGAGCAAAACTAAATCATATGTGATGGACATTGAGTCTAGGTTGGACGACAGCCAGCAAGCCGAAAGGCGTAGTCGGTTGGAGCTTGCCAAGATTGATGTGACGATAATGAAGCTGAGAGAGTCAAAGCCGATAGAAGATGAAGAACTTCTGACGACTATTGATGATCGTTTAAACAACTCCTTAGAGTTGGTTAATGATCTTGAGGCACTACTAGAAACTGGCAATGCATTGGTGAAAGATTTTGGAATCAAAATCGTGGGCAAAAAAACTAAGAAGTCGTAAGCACTTACAGCTTGTTAGGGATCATGGCTGCTTGGTTTGTTACAGGCCAGCACAGGCGCACCACCTAACCTTTGTAGAAAAGGATGGGCTGCGTGGCATGAGGCGAAGCGGGGATCAGGATGCTGTCCCGCTTTGTGATGATCACCACAGACACTTGCATAAGCATGGGAACGAACAGCGATGGTGGGCTATGGAAGGCATAGATCCCCTCGCTTGGATAGAAAATTTTACACGCAACAAGGAATATTATCATGGCTGGAAAAAAGAAAGTGACGACGACGGAAGCGAAGTCAACGAATAAGTATTACACGACAAAGAATCAGATGATTGATCAGCTTCAAGAAACCATTGAGCTACTTAACTACAATCATCGAAAGTCTGTACAAGACATAGAGATACAGCATCAGAAAGATATTGACAAAAAGGATGACGAGATCAGCGTCCTTCAAGCCGTTGTCCATGAGGGAGATGAGCTAGTCGATGAAACTATGGATCGTCTTCATTCGCTAGAATCAAGGCGCTTCTCTGAATGCAAAAACATTGATGACCTATGCAATCACCTGTCACCAGAGGACTTGAGGCTGTTATTTATCGCCCGAAGAAGCAGTCTTGTGTTTGGCATTCGAGGTGAAGAGGAGAACGATTATCTCGTTAAACAGCTTAACCTTGCTTGGTTTGAGGATGATCGCCCTGATATGCCTGTGATATATACGGATTGCGGCATGGTTAGATTTGTCTTAGAGCGCCCTTGCAGTAACAATTCAAGCGCCGACCTCCTCATTTCTGATCATGAATGAACTAGAAAAATGGGTTGGTATAGAGATTGTCGCGGAACATTTTGGCGTTTCCTTATCTACAGTACGAGCTTGGCGTAGAAACAAAAAGCTTCCTCAAAACAGTTATTTTCAAATTTCTGGGGTTTTAAGGTTCAAGTTGAGCCTACTAGAAGAAGGTTTGCTAGGGATCAAAGAGGATAGATGAAGAGTGATAAGGAGACAAAGCGATTTGACTTGGAGGTTTGGATTACCAATGCCTCCTACATCGCTGTAAATGCAGAGAATATAACTGAGGCAAAGAAGATTGCTGTTGCCCAGTTTGACAAGCGCCTTGGTGAAAACTTTAAGCGCATGGAAATACATGAGGTAAAACGATGAGCGCGGAGAATTATACCGAGAGCTTTGAAGGAAAGAAGTACGCATACCGGCAGACCAAAGATGGCATGGTCTTGTCCTTTGTTGTTCACCCAGATGATATGCCAAAGGAGATGGCTACCGCGCAGATAGGGCAGAGGTACATGGTTGTGTGCGCACAGATTGATGACTTTGAAAATCCAATACCACCAAAGGCAACTACCGATGGTAATCGTGCAGTAGCTAGGGCTAATCTAATATGCAAAGATGAGTCGTATATTAAGTGGGTGCGTTTAAACAGCAGCCAGTGGCACGTTATTGACGAGTCACTAGATGACGTTGATTACGCGGCAGAAGTTCTACGTTTTGTGTGCGGCATACCATCACGATCTGAACTGAAAGAAAGCGAGGAAGCTAGGCAGAGACTTACTGATCACCTTAAACATTTTGAGCTAGAGGTTTTGCTATGAGTTGGTACTCAGACGAACTAAGACGATTGCGCATGGATCAAAGTATGTCGTTACAGCAAGTGGCTGATAAATCAGGCTCAACTAAAAGCTATGTAAGTCAGGTTGAGCTTGGTAAAAGAAAGCCCAGCTTTGAATTGGTTGAGGCTATGGCGCAAGCCTTGGGCGCTACTGTATATATAAAGTTAGAGAAACCCGAACCTCCGCCAGCTATAGCGCCAAGGAATAAGAAGAGGGCTTCGATAGCCAGTAGATTTATACAGTGAACTGGCACATCACTTGTCTTTCTTGTGGGTCTGCTCGCCACAGAGCCACTTTCCCGACAAGTTGCGAGGCTTGCGACTCTCAGGTTGTGATAATTACAGACGAAAGGCCGATAGCGATGAGCAATAAAGCGCTGGAAGAATGGTTGGCTGCTGGCAATACGCCCGAACAGATCCCTGCTGACGCAAATATTGATACAAAAATCTGCATTAACTGTGGGATAAAGCGCCCCTCAGATTCATTTGTAAAAGTTAACAACTACTCTAGGTGCAGTGTTTGTTTGGAGAGGCGTAATGAAGCCATAACTGAGCGAAGAAAGAACAGCGTTTAACATACCAAGGGGGAGTTACCCTATCTCCTCCTCATAACCGTGTTCCCGTCCACGGGGTAGATCAGGCGGGGCTACTTACCAAACTTCTGCTTCTGAGATTTGGGTGGTGACTTCTTGCTGCCGCCCTTCCCACTCCAAAATAACTTGTCTGCCCAGTACGCCGCGCTAGTTTTACCCTTCGCAATATTTTTGCCATGCCTAGCCTTGAAACTCTTACGCGCTTCATCACTATAGTTATGGCCCATCTTCTGGTCGCCAAATCGTATGACCTTCATCTTAGATCCATCACGAACAGCAACTACACCTTTCTTCGTCTTGTGACTTGGAGTGCGCTTGGGCTTGTTTAAACCTGATAGCCCAACCTTCTTGAGTCTATTCTTTTCCGCGTCAGTCAAACTCATTTGCGATGCCTCGCTGTTTTCTTTGCTATTTTCTTTGGCTGCTTTGAGAACTGCTTACCTGCCTTTGTGTCGGCTCGTTTCTTTTTGCTAGTAGCAGCGTACTCCTTGCTTGATAGAGCCTCTCTAGCCTTCTTCGGGAGATACCTTTCACCTGTTGCCTTCTTACCTTGTGTTGATGGCTTGCCTGATTTGGTTCCCCAATCTTCTTTAGTCCACTTCTTTAATGACTTCTGCGACTTCTTAATTGCCATTAGGTGTAGCCTCCACCTGCATCTTTGTATGCCTTAGCCAGCATCTGAGCTTTACGCGCCGACCACTGACCAGCCTTGCCGCCTTTAGTGCCTGACTTGATGCGACTGAATTGGCGTTTACGCATAGCCGGTTTGGTATAATTGCCAGCCTCATTAACCTTAGACTTGGCCTTTACCTTGCCGCCCTTCTTGTATCGTTTAAACATTTACAATGCTCCCCGGTTTACCCGGCGCGTTTAAACAGGCTGGTATTCACCCGTTCTTATCATTTCTGTAACCTCAACAGCGCGATTGCCTACCTGCTGGCTCCACTTGCTGTCCATGAATTCATCAGCAGCAATGTCAAACTGCTCACGAGACATGGCTTCAAGCGCCTTAACAAAACCACGCAATCGTGTCTGACCTAGATTGAACGAGATGTCCACCAGCGCGTCTTGACGGGCCTCATTCATAGCGGGGAACCAGAAGTAACTGTCAGTAAGCTCTTCCCTCACGCGCTTGATGTCGTTGCTTAGTAGGTAATCAATCTCATCATCAGACAGGCCCAGACCGGACTCGCTAATATTTCGGCCCACCGCAATTGTTTCGTACCCAGCCGAGCAGATATAAGATTTAGAGCGAACACCTTCATGGCGCTTCAGCATCTTGACTAACTGTGTCATCAGTCTCTCCTTTATTCATTGTTGAATAATAACTAATTATGGATAAAACTTGTCGGATATATCGCTTCACCTCTGCCATATTTGACGAAAGGTTTTCGTAACCCTTTGTGGTCAACCCGTAGTACGCATTAGTGGGTGCGTTGCCCTCGTTTAAATCATCCAAGTATTCTTGCATCGTGGCAGGTGTCAGCACTGACCACTCTACCGGAAGGGTTGATATGGCATTAGGTAGCGGAGGATGATATTGAGCAGCCTCTTTAACAACGGTAACAACCTCAACCTTTTTTGTTTCTGGGACATAAGGCTTACCTCCTAGCCATGAACAACCACTAAGGAGTAGGATTGGTAATAATCTCAAGATCATTTAACACCCCCTTCGTTCCTTTATTTATAATCTTCTCTATTAACTTAGGCTTTCTCAGGCTCAACACATCCATGTTGTGCTTGGCAAACTTTTGTCTGATGGATTCAACCTCTTGTTGAGCCTGTCTATTCTCATCCGACAACACATTAATCCTATTCAATACAGCCTGTGTTCTAGCTTCTTGATCAAGCAACTCTTTGTTTTGCTTGGCAATAGAAGACTCTAGAATCGCCTGATTGTCAGCGGCCTGACGTAGCTGTATAGCCATCGTCTCTTTCTCGGCTTCAGACTTGTCGTAGTACAGCTTAAAGCCACCAACCGACACGGTTAATGCAACTCCAAGCAATGCTGTTATTTGCCACATTTTACGGCCTTGTGTAACTGCTTTGTGCTGGTGATGGCTGAGTATCTTTTCGACGAAGACGCTCGCTCACATTTCTTGCCGTTCTTCCCGCTTGGGTAAGCGCAGCTTTCTTCTGCTTGTAAGATGACAAGACCTCGTAGTAGTTGCCTATTCTTCGCTTACGCTCTTGTACCGACAAGCTCTGATCCTTTCTCAACCTGTTGATCTGGGTAGTAATCTTGCTCTTCTCTGCATCCAAATAGCGTAGGGACATTTGTATTTGCATAGGGTCTACGTTGGTGAGGTTTAAACCAACAAAGCGCATGATTGCCTGACCCAAGGTGTCGGCCTCTATGCCGTTTGCTTTCTTATCTCCCTTCAGCGCAGTGTTTAACTTCGCTACCGCTCCGTATTCTGTGTTCAAGAATCCGGGCAAGAGGTACTGGTTCGCAGCCCAGAACATAGCGTCTGTCATTTTGCCGCGACGATAGAACGGTTTCTCAATCGCTCCAGAAACAAACATAGGATCTTCTGGGTTAACGATGGGACGCTGTGTAAACGGGTCTAAGTTCTGAGCAGCGCCAGCCAGTGACCATGCTGGGCCACCAAACATACCCAATGTAGATGTCACATCTTTGATGCTGAAGCCTTGATCTTCTGGCTTCTTTTCACCGAACAATTGCTTGCCTCCTGATACAGAGTTAGCAAGTAATCCAGTAAATGATCCCCAAGGATACAGATAGCTGGTGTCTAGGAACTGTAGCCTTCCCTTTGAGTCCCTTGCTGGGACGGGGATTAGGCCCGGATTTCCCCGAAGATAATCAGGCATGGCTTTCTTTACAGCCTCATACTCTTCGTCATCAATATCAAACGCACTCATAAATAATGATGGTAACGCATACGATAGCGCGACATATGGAGCAAACTTCATTGGATTACGAAGCGCAGTCTTTGCCAGTACAGGCAATACTTTGTACTGGAATGTCAGGAAGGGAATACCTACAGGGCTTTGACGTATAGCTCGCACCGTCTGAGGAACATCAGAGTAGTCGAACAGGTACTCTTGCGCTCGCATAAACGCATCATCCGCTGTGCCGCCTTCTCGATCCATAACGTCAATGGCAATCGCCGTCTTACCTACAACCTCGATGCCTTGATAGAGCTTGCTTGCCTTTTGAGCCAGCTTTGTCCATGTATTTAGCTTGAGCCAACCAATCATTCCTAGATCTTTAGCGTCAACAGACTGCAAGAAATCAAGCATATCGTCCTGCATGAGAATCAATTCTTGATCAGTAAACGAGGATTGTTGCACCCCTCGCGCAATCATTGCTGCGTAGTGCTTGGAGTTCTCAAAATCTTTGTTGTTGTACGCAATAATTTCTCTAGCAGCCTCAACCATTCTAGGGATGACCCTATAGAACGGTACGCCAGACATATGAATTAGGATCGCGTTACTGAATGTGTTACGAGCAATGGTCGGAGGGTTCAATGGAACCTTGATAGTTTTCCACACCGCCGTAGCTTTTCGTCCAGTTGACAAAACATTCACATAAGCTTGATCGCCTATGTTAAGCATGGCGGATGAGGCAACAACGTCATCAAATATTTCTTGACGAACCAGCCTTCCAGCCAGCATCCCGTACTGCCTACCCCTTGGAACACGTTTAAACTCAAAGCCATATGTCTGTGTAAGGCCAGATATATCTATGTTCGGATCGGTTATGTATTGCAAGACACCGCGCTCTTCAAACGTGGTTCTTACCATGTTATCTATTTGCGCAGCATCTGAGCGTAACTTTGCAGCCTTGTCTGGATCAGCAGCCTCAACCGCAGCGGCAATNCTAGTCAGGGTATTGACTTGATCAAGCAAGTAAAACCCACTTACTTTCTGAGGCTTGCCATCTGGCCCTGTGTATTCAACAACAAACTGATCGTCNGCTACAGTCCACGCCTCATTACCAGCAACAGAATTCATAAACTCAATAAACTGCAAGTCTCTAATTGGACGTTGTATGGCCCTAGACACCAAGAATGCAGGGTCAAGCTCGTTGATAACCCCTAACGCCTCTTGCGCCTGATCCGTCATGTCATCCTTACGGGGCTTGAGATAGCTAAACCTAGCATCCATCTTGTCCTCAAGAACATTCTTTAGATATATTCTTGGTAAGTAAGACCTTCTGTACTTGTAGAAGCTGTTCGCCGGTAGAAGGCCAGCTTGCATAAGCTCTAGGCCCAAGTTCTCAATCATGTCTTTTGCTTTTGCAGAAGCCTTGGCTGCGCGAGGATCGAGAGCGTCCAACTGCTGCAATAACACGGCCTCTTGCTGTGCGTCACCTGTTGTAAGGTACTGGAATATCGCGCCTCTAAGCGCCTCGGTAGAGGATCTGTTCTTGTTGCCTGACCTAGTAAGAAACTGATTACCTATTTCGTCTCTGAGGAAGGTTGCAATCTTTGTTGACTGCGCAATAGTGCCAAGGTACTTGGCTCGCTCAAGATAGAACTCTTTCTTCTGAGGCATATCTTTTAGGGTGTTAAAGAACGGAAGGCTGTTTATAAAGTCTATGCCCTTCTGTCTGCCATTTTTCATAACGCCGCGCAAGTTGTCAGTACCTTGATTGGTTGCTGCTGTACGTTCGTTTTCTACTTTGGCAAAATATATCTCGCTTGGCGCACTTACTTGAGGCGAAGTCTTCATGTCCTCTGTAAGTGTGTAAAGGCGCAATGCGTTTCGTGAATTAGATACAGGGATCATGTACCTGTTTTGATATTCATCAGAAAACTCTCGCGCACTCTTTAACTCGCCAGTGTCTTCGTTTCTAAACATCGGCAACATAGCTCCGNTAGGATCATCCACATTCATAGGAATGCGTTTAAACCCAGTTTCTTCTGCAACCTTATCTATGATGAAGTCATTGTCTGCGAGAGCCTCCTGTAAAGCTGTTGTCTCGCCGCTTATTGCCGCAATCGGACGGCCTCTTAATGGTTGAGACTGTATGTCAGACGCTTTTATGATGGTCGCCTCCCCTTCTGGGAGAATATCGCTTGTACCCTCATACTGTCTTGGCGATAAAAACTTTCCACTTGAAGAGCCTAAATATAAAAGATTGTCCTTGCTGTTAAATGCAATCTTATCTCTTATTTTTTTTATTTCCTTATTGCTTCCTTCATGAAGGCTTGCCAATGCATTGTCTAATGCTTGCGGAATCTTGACATCGTAGATATTTTTGAATCCTCCACCAACAGGTATATCAATAGCGCCTGTCGTTCTATCCTTCGCGCTTGTTACCAGCTTGGCTACCTTCTTTTGATAGTCAGTTAGGTTTGTTTCTCCATTGGCAATCTTATTGGCTTCCGCTTCTACAGACACAGCCTTATCTTGTATGAACTTAATGAAGTCCTTTTTATAAAACTCTTGGCCCCTCATCTCAGGGTTTTCTAGCTCATTGCGCACAAGCACAGCAATGTCTTCACCCAGCCACTCATCAAGGGTTGGATTTCCTTCCATTGTTATGCTGTTGTTACCAAGCTCTACCGAGTCTCTAAAAAACGACCCCTGTACATCACCGCCCTCTCGCGTCTTACCAATCACTGGCTGTGTGTATGAAGCTATCCAGCTTTGAGAAAGCTGCGGGTACGCTTTTGTTATGGCTTTTGCTATAGCTAATTGAGCAAGCTGGGAGCTTGTTGCTTCCGTGGCTGGCATAAACTCTGCTTTGATGGCCTGTATAGCCTCTGTTGAAGAAGCTAGAGTTATTGAAGGCTCACTAACAAAGTCAGAAACCTCTTCTTGAGCCTGTTCAAGTTTGTTTTGCGCAATAACATTACGCTGCTCTTCATCAACATTTAAACTAGACGGTGCCTCAAGGCCACCAAGCGCCCTTGCAGCATCAAACTCCCCTGTATTTGGATCTGGGTACGCGGGTTCAAATGAACCGTCTCGACGAAGCTCATCAAGCTCTGCTTGAATTGCAGACTCTGTTAATATGAGACTGACATTGCCGTCTCCATCCACAGTTACTGCATCAGATCGTAAAAATTCATCATTAAAACGGGTGTCATCTTCAAACTCTGCTGCGTTTAAACGTATTGATACAGCGGGTATTCCGCCGGGTAGAGAGTTAATGCTTTCAATTATACCAGACTCAACTAGCTCGTAAGTGTTGGTAAACTTTGTCAACACCAACCCATCAATGTTTGCTTTTATTGTGTTCCTGTAACGCTCAACTTGAAGGTCACTGTTGCTCACTGCAATATGATCGTAACCGCCATTGATTGCCATGCGCACAAGCTGATGCATAGCAAACTGAAGGCGAGAATTTTCTTTTTTCATTGGCAGATCAGGTAGTAGCTTTCCATACACCCGATCTGAAAACATATCCATCATCGGTCTGACAAGGTTTTTTTCATCCCTCGAAAGTGAGATGTAATCAGGCTGACTTATTTCGCCCTCTGCAAACAAATAGTCTGTAGCCATTTCCCGCATTTTTCTTTGCGCAGCTTGATGAATATCTGATTGAATTTCCTCTACAACAAGGACTGTGCTTCCATCATCTANNACAATGTCAGATAGTCTCATATGCATGAATGCGTTTCTGACATCTGGGTAATGCATATGCTCCATACCCTCGCCTTTTGTCAGNGGGATCGTATAAATAATATCCCTGTATCCATCTAAGGCCATCAACGCTTCAGTTGCGTTTTTATTTAAAAACAAATCACNGCCAATTTCGGNAAGCTCTCTGCCACCCATTGTTGTCCAAGCGTAATAAAAATTAGGCTGATCGTCAGAAAATCCAACGCTTCCGCGATCACCGCCAACATCACCAAAACCGGCAGCTATAGAGCCGGACGAAGGTGTGAAGCTTTCTTTTGTTGAAAGTCCAGTGCCTCCATCTTTAAAATTCATCTTTTGTAATGCTGTTCCGCTATAATCTGTGTCAACTAAAGTCAACCCTAGTAACGTCTTGTTAAATGGAGACTCTTCATTCGCGGCTTCTGTAGAAATAACATTAGCTAGGTTAAGAAATTTTTTGCGAGTCTTGTCATTGAGACTGTCGATCATTGATTGAACTTCTAAGGTTGTCCCTCTTAGATCTGGGATCTCTTGTTCTAAATCTTTTACAGCTTTTATTATAGATTCTGGAAACGCTTGATCTGCAACCTCTGGATTAGGCACTCGGCTTTGTATATTAATTGCGGTAGTCATTACATCAACAACATGAGCCGCGCCTGTACCAAGACGAAGAGAGTTTATTGCCTGATTTGCCACTTGCTCATAGGCTTCGTTATTCCTGTCTTGCCTTAAAGCGTCTTGATATTCCCTTTCTGTTTGCGCGTCTCTGTTCGCACCAATCGGCGTTCCATATATTTGAATCTCTACTATCTGTTCTCTGTCTTCAAAGAACTCTAATAGGTCTTCACCTTTGACTGATTTGTCTGCTGGCAATCTGTTTAAATAATCGCCAAGCCCAGAGTCATTAAACTCATCAACTCTAACGCCAGTTAAAACGCCAGCAACAGATGAGCCATTCTTGGTTTCTTTAATCCTGCCCCATGCGTCAGGTCGATATTTTTGTTCTCGCTTTTCTTCAAGAATCCCTTTGAGCTTAGACTTAAATGCTGGGCGCTGCGGGGTGTCGGGACTAAACGTAAAGTCCCTGTTCATAGCCCCCGCGACTGTAGATGACGCAGCTATTGGCCCTTGCTTCATCACGGCAAGCGGCGTTGCAGAACTCATACCTGTTGGATCTGAAGCCAGCATTACACTCTTGATGCGTTTCACTGAGTCTTTGTCTGGAGTTCTCTTGCCAGCCCTGCCCTGACGTACCTGCTCAAACACCTGCTCAAGCTCCATAGGGATAAACTCCCCGGTGAAGTTTGATTTAAGCTGTTTAAACAGTCTTGCAAGTTTTGCAAATGCCCTGCGCAGTGGCGGCGTAAACTCTGGTGGTATCTTTCCATCAATATCTAACCCTCTATTGTAGAGAGCGGAGGCGTAAGCAATAAGCTCGTTGAAGTTCTGAAAATCATTACCCGACATAACAATGTCGTATTGCTTTTGACCGAGATGATCACGAACAATGCGCTCTAATCGTGGTTGATTAGCTATGAGTGACTTAATTTCAGAATCGTTAAGGAAGCCGTTGTTAAATAAGAAGTGGGTTGCCTCATGGTACGCCACGTTTTCTGGATCTAAATGCCCGTCAGCTACAGATACAGCTACAACATTGCCTACCTGTAGTCCAAGGGCTTCGTCATACCCTACTTCTTGTCCATTAATAAGAAACTTTCTTTCTGCGCCTTCACCTGTAACTTGCCCGTAAAGCTGGCTTGCTACTACAAGATCCGCTTCGGGGGCTATATTGTTTACAATCTTCTTAATTCTTATGAATTGATTGTAGTCAATTGGTTTGTCTTTTTGTGGGACAAGGATGCTTGGCCCTTGAGGAGTATTAAGGTTTGGAATTGCAGTCAACGCTACGTCAGCATCAGTGGACTGTTGTGCTGGCCTAGCAAAATCTATATCGCCAACCAATTGATCTTGAAACTTAGGGTCTACAGAGAATTCTGTACGGGCTGTATCGTGATCAGCGCCATCGTCTCGTAGCTTTCTATATGCAGCCATGCCTATCTGCAAAGCCTTTGCGTCCCCGCCAGAAAGCTCACCTATTGTATCTCTTATGTCAGCTTCTTCTGCTGGCGAAACGACAGCTACTGTACCCTTCTGAAGCCTTCCCTTCTTTTTCTTCTTTGGCTTTTGACCCGCTTCGTCTTGAGCTATTTGCTCAAGCTCCGCCTTAACTTGGGCGGCAGGGTCTTGAGGAGACACCAAGTCTAGCGTTATATTTTGAGTTGACTCCGAATCAGGTGCGGCTGTTTCTACAACTGAGGGTTGAGTAATTTCTGGCTGAACCGCTGCGGGTTGAACAGCCTCTGGCTGAACCGCTGCGGGTTGAGCAGCCTCTACTTGCGGAGCTTGTTGTGGAACAACTGTAGGTATTTTAAATACTGATTGATTTGCTTTTCTTGCCGCCTCACCACGCTCTTTAACTTCAGCAGCAATCGTAGCACCCATGCTTCGTATGTCTGCCTCGGTCATTCCGGGCAACGCAGCTTTTAACTCGTTAATTATTGAAGCATCTTTCTTAGATTTCTTAACGCCATCCCTAACAATGTAAAGCGCCTTATCTAAAAGCGATTCAAACTCAGGGATCTCATCTCTATATCGAGGCTTTGAATTTGCTACATCTTTTGAGTCAAATACAACTGGCTCAAACGCTGCTGGCTCTTCAGCCACAACCTCTTCTACCACAGGTTCTGGAGTTACAGGCTCTGGCGTTACAGCCTCCGGTGTTACAGGCGCTGGTGCTACAGCCGCTGGTGTTACAGGCGTATCCGCTGCTGCTACAGGTGTGGGCGCTGGCCCTTCAGATGCTTTGGCAGAGCCTTCAGCTAGCTTTGCTGCCCTTTTCTCTATCTCTTCTTCGGTCTTAGCTTGATCGTCCGCAGCTTTATCCGCTTCCTTTTTAGCTTTTTTTCTTTCTCTGTGCGTCACAACCTTTTCATGGATTGCCGCTTTTTGATTAGAGTTGAGGTCTGATACTGGAGTATTAGGATCTCCAGTTACTTCTTCAATGTACTGTTTTTGTTCTGTTTTATTTACACCGTTGCGTTTAAACGCTTTCACCAACACTGAAGCTTCAATCTCTGGCCCGCGAGATACGTCTGTATCTGATGCTACCCTGCCCAATACAGTGTCTTGATTGTCGCCCACGGTGCCAGCAATAAAGTCACCGATCTCACCGCTATCAACTGCAAGCCCAGTAGCTACATCGCTTTCATTCTTTGCTGCTTTTTCGCTGATGTTCTGATCAAAGTCAGGGTTCCTGCGCTTCATCTCAGCGCTAATGGCTTTAATACGATAGGCTTTACCGGCAGACATGGTTGCTTCTATCGTACCGTCAGGAGACTTCGATGCGTCAATCGCATCCTTTAGGGTGATATTGCCAGCATCAACTTGATCCAATAACGACTGCGGCAACAACTGCCTCGACTGCTCATCAACAAGCTCTGCTGCACTAAAGTCGCCTAGCTCTCTGTCGTTAATCTTAAATCTAGGAGTAAGCAAATCCTTATCTGATGCAAGAGAGTCGCCAGACTGCTCGTCAACCGATTGATCTCTAGGCACATTTATAAGGTCGTCGCCTACGGACAGGGTTACAAAGTCATCCCCAAAGTCTACAACTTGACCCGATTGTTGATTGCCATCTGCGTCATAAAATGCAACATCTTTTTCTGATGTTTGCATATCTCTAAGAAACTCTTCATCTAAAGACTCTAGTTGCTCAGTACCTTGATACTCTTTGTCAATTTCCTTTTGGTTCTTTGCGTACTTAACGCGACGACCAAAAAGCAAGTCAACAATAGAGCCAGCACCAGCGCCATACCCAAAGTCTGACAATGCGCTGTCGCCAATAGGTTGATCTGGATTGTAATTGCCTTGCGCTGAAAGCTCTTGCAATATCCCAGAGAGTGCTTCTTGACCGCCCTCTGCTCCAGCATTGGTTATGTTCTCAGTGGCTCTTCTTATATAGCCGTTGCTAACATTCTTTGCCATTGTATTGGGTATGCCGCGAAGCAGAATCTCCATTGGAGCCAAGTCCAATAGGCCAATGCCAAGCCCAGTAGCTACCGCTAGGTTTCTTTTAGCTGTAGATACCTCATTACCTGCATCCTCATACGCCTCAAGCATTTGATTTGCAGTACCGCCGCCCATTGTACTGGCGGTCATAACGGATAATGCTTTTAACCCTTTGGCATATCCTAGATTTCTTCTAGCTGCTTCCGCATAACCAGCGCCCCTTGCTGCAAAACCTGCCGCTCTAGTGCCAACACCTGCCGCACCAAGCCCCGGAACTAAAAGAGGAACCATGCTGCCAAGCGCCTCTGCAAGCTTGCCCACCATGCCCTCTTCATTGCCTACAGCTTTCCTAGAATCCTGTATTAGCTTGAGAGCTTCTGCTGTTGCTGGATCTATAGAGTCTTCATAGCCAGCAAGGTTTGTCACCATGTCTGCCGTGGCAAATAAACCTTCACCAAGCGTCAATGTTCCTTGAGCTACGCCACGACCAAAGCCACGACCAGCTTGCATCAAAACATTTTGGCTTTCTTCTTCTTGTATAGGCGCAGCTTCTGGCAAAAATGCACGATTAAAGCCACCGAAAAGATTCAGATCTCTTTCTGATTGCGCTTGAGGAGGCGGCGCTTGTTGTTGCACAGGTTGTTTAGCGACCCCTGTAACCACTTGTCCAGTGGCTCTATTAAGCATGAACGTCCCGTCACGCTCTTCTGGCGCAAAACCAGACGCAAGGCTCCCCTGCTCAACCTGACCAATATTTGCCTGTTGAGAAGGAAACTGAGATTGCGGTAA
>JGI24524J20080_1000288_pt1 | contig 19719 bp, 17 predicted proteins | sample LinPmetageLP49_FD_20080 | JGI IMG/M metagenome (IMG submission 20080)
GCATATAAACCTTTTTTCATTTCGTTAATCCTTTTGCTTTTTCAAAACTGCGCATCCCACCTAATCCCAATAAACCTAATAATACAGTCATAAGGCTATCCATGTCAAAAGCAGGATAAGGTACAGCTTCTATCCCCATGTAGGCCGTCACTACATCCATAGTTGGGAACACTAAAAAGTGAGCAAACAAAGCTAGGCTACAGCACCAGCCAACGCTAGGCCGCCAGCCCGACACAAACAGGTTTTTTGATTTGGCCTCTTCAGCATTTATCGCCAACTGGCCTTTCGCTAGTTCCTGTGCGTGGTTGTCTGCCATTGTCGCTAGATCGTGGGCTAACTTGTTCTTCTGATCCTTGTCCTCTATGAACTTGTCCAGTAATCCTGTCACTGGCCCTATCAACGCTTGCAACATTTTGCCTTCTCCTATTTGCTAAAGCCTGTGCTGTAGTCGTTCGGTTATTCATACTCCAAATCATTGTGTTAACATGCCCCCTCCCAGTTTACGGCATTTATATCTAACAGGCTTGTGAGACTTCATATATTTATGTACATCCCCAGCCATTTCTAATGCCCTTGATTTACAACTTCTTTCAGTCTCAAACCATTGCTGGCTTTCAAGAACAACACATTTTGTCATTGCTTCTATAAAACATACAGTAACTATAGCTTGCCACATTACTTTTTGTTTTTACCCTTTAACATACTTTTAAGAGTTGTGGCCTGTTTAGCATGTGATTTAGAAGCCTTGCTAAGACCCTTAATAACTTTTTTTACTTTTGTTTTGTTCTTAGTAGAAAGCATTATTTACCACCTTTATTTTTTATTCATCCACGCTGTTGTACCCATGTAAGCACCTACAATACCAGCGCCACTAATATAAAATAAATTAGATATGTCTGACAAAGCTGTAACTCTATCTAATGGCATAAAGAACATAGACAAAGTAAACACACCCATTGAGATCAAGGTATAACGAGCCATCCTAAGTTGTGCCAAATGTTTACGAAGGTTGTCTTCCGTTGCTTTTATTTCTTTAACGTGCATCAGTTCAGCATCGCTAACAATACCGTCACCGTCCTCGTCATACTCAGCAAATTTAGATTGTTTTTGAAATTTTTTTTGGCTCATAATATTACTATTTTTTGTTGTGCTTTTGCCATAGATATTATCATTATGAAAAACAATGCAATTACTGCTGATATAACCCCTGCTACAATCAGCCCTGTTTTTATGTTTTCTTCTAATTCTTTTTGTTTTTTTGCAGCTTCTCTCCTAACCGCTAATGCGGCTTCTTTGGCTTCTTGTATGCGTCTAGCTCTTTCGGCTACAATCCCTGACCATGTGCCATGACCAAACCGCATATCAATCATAGTCGCTATTTCTTGCATTTGTTCTTTAGCTAATTTTGCATCAATAACTTCCTGTGCAACAGACTTAATACCAAATTGATCGCCCATTCCAACGCCAGATTTCTTGTTTCTCTTTTTTTGTACTTGGTTTTCACCTTCAAACAAGTTGTCAATGTAACCAGCAATATCACCTAAATCATTAGCTGTTCCAATAGCTGACTTAATGCCATCAACAGCACTCTTAAATAAGGCTATCCCTGCAAGTGCTGTAGAAATAGGTTCCATACTAACCCTTCATTATTACGCTTAACAATAAAACAATAGTTGTCCCAGCAGTTCCTATCATTATGTGTTCTATTCTTTTTATTCTAAGGATAGTTTCTTTCCATCTTTCTGCACATACAGCTTCGTGCGTATTGAATTGGGATTGTATAGATGCAACAGTAGGTTTCGCCATTAGATTGCATCAGGCCAAGCATTGATTGGAGCAGGATCACCTGTAAGCTTACCGTCACTATCTACAGGTAAATCATACAATGCTTTAACTTTAGCGTGGGTATCGCATTTGCCGATTGCAGTTTCTATTGAAGCGCAAGCAGTTCTTACGGCATCCCTAAATGTACTGACTGCACTTGGAATTGCTGTAGACTTTTCTGACTTACGAGTAACGTACCAATCATAAGGTTCGAGCATACTTGCTGCTGTTTTTTTCGCTTGCGCTACAGCTATAGACTTTAAGCCAAGAGTTACAAGTTGATTACCTTCTCTGTCTTTTATAGCTTTTCCGTCTTCATCAATTTCGTTCACGTCAGCTATAGCTTTTTCAATCAAGTCTCCATTTTCTTTTCTGCCGTGATAAAACCTATTATCGTATGGAGCCGCACTTGCTGGCAGGTCTTCCCAAGTTATCCCTATAGCAGCCTTTTCGCTGTCGCTATAACGCATCCAGACTTTAGGATACTGTGTACCATCAGTACCAGTAAACTCTCGTCCTTCTTTTAAGGTTCCATCCGCATATTTCCACGGCATTTTATATTCTCCTATCTTGCGTTAGCAAATTTAAATGGGGTTTCGGCAATAGCATAAACTATATGCAAAGCACCATCGGCATTTAAATCTGTGTCGTACATTTTAAATCCATTGCTTAGAATATCTAAATGAATGGCTGTGTCTGTGACAGCAGGATCATCAGCCCTTAATCTTGTTGTAGTTGAAAGATTAGTTGGGTTTTGTTTGCTATCTATAATTGTCCAAGCACTTCCAGCAGGCTTTTTCATAAATAAAAACGCAGGACGAAATCCCAAATTTACATATGTTCCTTTTGTAGCAGAACCGTTGCCAGTATAGCTTGTGATTTTACTGTAGCCTACAATTTCTGAAAAACAATACGCTATATATTTTTCACCGTCAGCGTTTACTGAGTGGTCTGTAGCTACTGTAAAAACGCTGTTAGTTGGGGCAGTATCATTCCACCAATCTGCACTATCTGCTACGGCTCCATTTGTATTAAGTATTAAATAATCAGTCTCAGCATCACTAGCTGTTTCAGAATGATAGACTGCCCAGTTGTCTGTGGCATCTCTGTTTTTACAAATTATTAACTTTGGCACAGCCCCACAACCATGAGATACTGTTCCAACCGCCCCTGTCCCTGTGTAAGATACTATACTAAAACCCGCTGTAGCATTTGATGAGCTACTAAACGCAGGATTATTTCCAGATTCAGTACCAGAAGCAGCCGTTCCAGCTCTCCAACACCATCCAACATGCGTTGTGGTATTAGCGTTAGTCCCATTCTGACCACCAGTTCCTATTGCTACAGTAAACCCATCACTATCAAAAGTTTTGATTGATTCAACATCGCTTTCAGCCGCAGTTTCGTTACTGAAAATTCGTTTTGTAGCACCACGAACTGAATCATGTAACTCGTTATAGCGAGCAGCGTTAATACCTTTTGTCCAAACAAGATCAGGAGTAAATGACAAGCCATCAATTTCTTGTTGATCTCCAGCGTTAGTTCCATTACCTGTCCAAAGAATTATGTCAAAGAAATCATCGGCTTGACTACTTTTACCAGGGCCGATTGTAATGTCTGGCAAATTGCTAGATGCTAATGCCAAATAGCCAGAAGGCGGCGCATAGAAAAAATTACCCACGCCATTACCGTCTGTATTACCTTGCGCTGCCTTTGCACCTACAAATGAACTGTCTTGTCCAAAGTTATAAACTTGTGCGCCACCGCTATACACTAAACTGTAAGATGTAAATGTGTCTGATAAACTAGAAAAAGCTGCTGCTCCAGATGCTTGAATAGTATTATTTTTACGGAAATAAAGATTTCCATTATCCAAATCTAACATAACAGCAATTATGTCACCATCAGTAAAACTAGAACCGTAACTAGAAGCACTATTATTATTGCGTTTATTACCATCTGTTTGGTAAGAAAAAGCCCAGTCTTTTTGATATCCTGCGTATTGGTCATCTTCTAAATTACCTGTAGTTGTTGCTATGCCAACACTATTGGATGCATTAGCAGCCGTTACAACAAGAACTTCCCAATACCATTTTCCACTATTAACAGCAAAAGTTGATACACAAGCAGGGTTTGTGCTGCTTTGTGAAGATGAAAATTTTAAATTTCCTTCTGCAAATACTTGAGTTTGTTTGTTTATTCTTAACGAATTTAACGTAGCAAAATTTCCTGACGGGCTGTCTAGCACGACATCACTAAAAGCAACACCAGTTGCAGCAAAATTATTTGTATTGCTAGATGCATCTTTTCCAAGAATTGCAGAAAAAGGGGTGTTTGAATCAAATCGAACATCGCCTGTAACACTACCTGTTACGTTGTTGTCGCTGCTATCTTTAATTACAGAGCCTGTAGTAAAAGCTAGCAACTCAGTATTAGTTATGTTTGTTAAAGCAGATGTTGAAACTGTAAAGTTACTATCTGAATTATATACAGATGTTCCAATTACTAGCCGAAAATTAGAAATAAATCCTGGCCCAAAAGCTTTGAATTTGTTTCCAATTTGTAAAGCTCCATTGTTGTATGATTTATCACCAAAATCAGTAACATTACCGCTACTTACAGTAAATCCTGTATTGCTTGCAGCATCAACAAGAGTGGTTAGTCTAACACCATCTAAAAAACATCTAAGAATTTCACCTGTTCTTGTGATTGCAACGTGATGCCACGTGTTTGCAACAACATCACCATTATCTGCCGCAGTCCATTTAAACGCAGCGCCATTACCTGTGTAAAATTGAATATCTTTCTCTGTTCTAAAATCATAACTCATTAAAAAATAACTAGCATTATAGTCACTAACAAAATCTCCATAGTCATCGACATCTGAAGTGTTAAAATAAAGTTCTAAAGTAAAATCTTCATCTGCTGCAATGTCATAGTGCGTAGCATGAGTAAAAGTAACATCATCTCCACTAGCATCAAAAAACGCACTGTTACCTTGCGTTACCGCAAAAGGAAGGTAGAAGCCGTTGGTGCCAAACGTTAAACCAGACGCATCTTTCGGCACCCAGATGCCGTCCTTAGTCTCGCCAAAGCTGGCGGCAGTCAGGGCTGTACCGTCAACAAAGTTGACCTCTGCCATATAACCATCAAACAGTTGACCACCATTAATCCACCTTCCAATATAGTGAGCATTAGCACTGTTGATTCCAGTGTCTTCGTCTTCTGCAAAATTAGACCGATTGTCTGTTGAGAAGGAAGTTATTTGAGTGCCATTTACATAAAGTTTTGTTCTGTTATTAACAGTAGATTGTGTGGTGTCGTTCTCAATAACAATATGATACCAAGATGATACATCACGAAATAAAGCATTTGTAATAAAAAGGTATGTATTGTTTGTGTCTAACATTCTAATTGTGTTATCTGAACCAAACTGTATTTCTACGCTTAACGAACCGCCAGTGCCTCCAGAAAATATAGTTTGGATTGTGCCTAAATTGCCTCGTTTTATCCACGAACTCCAAGTCCACGTTTTTTGATTACTAGCACTGCCAGGTGTGCGGGTTAAAGACGCACTATCGCCATCCTCAAACCGCAAAGACTGGTCAATGGTGTGACTATAAAACCCAGTGCTAGGCTGATCCCCTGCGCCTGTTCCCTTAATTACGCTCATTAGGTCAAGGCTCCTGATGCTGACACAGCTATTGTATTGTTGCCACTTGCCGCACTACAGTAATAAGCAAGATGATATGTTCCAGTTGCAGATATTGCGGTGAGTGATGCTGCACTTATTGCTACAGACGCATGGGCTGCAATGGCGTGGTTTCCGCCATTAATGAACATAATGTTGCCAGATTGCCCTGCCACTGGGTTTGTAAATGTAAGAGTTAAACCACCAGCCGTTGTGCATTTGAAATCATTTCCTACTGCTAAATCAAAACTACCATCATTGTCTGTGGTAACGTGACCAGATGCCCTACCAGCTACAGTAACATCATCACCCACAACAACATCACCACCAGTAAGAGTGCCTGTAGTTGTTATAGATGATGCACCGTTGTCAATGTTACCAAAACCAGATGTAATGCTGCCGCCAGTGCTTAATGTTTTATTGGTAAGAGTATCGGCTGAGATAAGAGATACCAGCGTTGAATCAGCACCAATCGGCAACAACATACTGTTTGTTATACCAGAACTATGCAGTTGTGCTTTTAGAGTTTGACCGTGTGAATTATCTGAGCAATTTAAAGTTAAAGTGCCAGAGTTTGTATTGCCTCTTACAATTACAGTGCCAGTGCCGTGTGGAGCAAGATCAATGCTTCGATTGCTACTTGATACAATATCTCTAGCCAAGACATCTAAGTCACCGCCTAGCTCTGGGCTGGTGTCTCCAACAACATTAGTTAATGAACCAGCACCGTCTGCACCACTATAGTTAAAATCAACACGGATGCCATCAGTGTTGCTAAACGATCCATTGGATGCCAAATGACCAACAGGAACCTTGGAGTAGCCTGATGCGTTTGTGACTGCACCTGTAACTTTAAACAAAGCAAAGGTGGCTGGTGTGCCTTCCTTCTCAATAGATATGATACCTCTGGCTGTGGCATTGCTTACGTCATCAAAGCTCTGCACAAATGTAGATATAGCCGCGCCATTGTCATCAGCATCATCAAAATACATTTCAGTAACAGATGCGACAGTGCCGTTGTTTAGTGCCAGTTTGCCAGCACCAGGGTCAGCATCGGATGTACTGTTGCTAAATGTAAGCTGCATACCAGCAGAGTTGCCAGTAGCCCCTGTTGCACCTGTCGGGATGCCCAAGGCTAACGCCAAAGCACCAGATGAGACTGTGTATGTTGCTGAAGCCGTTGGGCTACCACCAACCGATACAGCGGAAGCGGATGCTGAAACCGTATCAACCTTACCTTCAGTAACCGTTAAATTGCCACTGCCGTCAAAACCCAGTATTTTGTTAGCCCTTGCTGTTGCATCAGCAGTAAACTCAGAGGTAGCAATCACGTTTGTCTGTGACACTTTAAGTGATCTACCTGCCTCTTCTTCAAGCTCTTGTACAATAAGTGTCAGCTTATCAAGCGCATCTTCATGGCTGTCAGCAGGGAACGGATCGTTTGGAGTGTAATCCGTTAGCTGTGTACGCGCTGTGTTTCTAATAAGAACGACTGTTTGACCAGATGCAGGGGTGTTACCGCTAGTAAACGTGACGTTACCACCACTTGAGTTACCCACATTAGATACAGTGTAATGAGTTGTTTTGGTTTTAGTCGCTTCAGCACCAGTGCTATCTGTACGAATAATAACCGTAATATCATCGTCATCAAATATCTTGAAGCCATAAGCAAAGACAGTTGTACTGGCGTTGCCGCTATAACTATTCTTTGTGGTTGTGCTGCTAACTGTCATTTTCTGTCTCCAAACACTTGCTTAATGTACCAGAATGTTGCCCTTTTAGAAAGAGTGTTAAAATCTATTTGCTGATTGGCTAGGTGGGAAGTAGAATGTCTGCCCTGTGTCATCTTTCATTCTTTTTTCCATTCTTCTTAAGTAGCCTGGGTTAACGTGTTCCATCATGCCGTGAATGAACAAATAATCTAAAGCAGTCTTTGTGTAAAACAGGTTAATCCCAGGCACATTGCTTTTAGCAAAATTAACTGCACTTTTAGTCATTAGGTCAGTTTCACCAGATTTCAAACCGCTGTATATTTTGTCAATTTGTTCAATATTGCCAAATGTAGGGCCAGCCATTGAAGAAAGTAAACCCCTGCCGTACTTCATATGCTCGCCAAATAAAAAGTCTCCATAGATACCCATACCCCCACCTTGAACAATGGCTCTGGTAAGTAACTTAGGGTTTAGTCCGTACTCATCACCAAACACTTCTTCTGGCTTCTTGCCCTTCATAATATCTTTCATAGTTACAGACAAGTAGCCCATCATAGTTGTCCCAACCATCATCTGTGCTATACCTAAAACACCGCTTTTGCCCTCTTCGATCTTAGCGTAACGCTGCCTTTGCGCTGCTTTCGTTACATAGGTAATAGGAAACGCTTTAAACTGCATAAAAGCTCTAATGCTTTCACCAAGAACAGTTCCCCTTTCACTCCCCAAATTCATATAAGCTCTTTCTTTAGCACCTGGGGTTGGGATGGCAGTGTCAGCGGAATCTGTTATATACATAGAATATTTTGTTGCTAAATCATTTTTGTATTTGTCAATTGCAGCTTGAGTTGGTTTTTTGATTTTTCGTGTTCTGCCAGCATTAACTTTTGCTAAAGTAGCAGCCTCTATAACATCGCTAGAAATATTGTCGATTCCTCCAGCAAACATATATTCACGCCCATCTGCTGCAACCATATCCATTTGGCGCATTACATCCCACTCTGCTTCTTCAATGCCATATCGCTTTAAACCGTTTCGCGTTCTAATGTTAAGGTTTCCAAAAACATCATTTTTATAAGTAGCCAAGTCAGCCGCTAATATTTTAGCAACACCTGATTTTTGTGCATCATTCCAGAACGTCATTAGATTTAGCCTAAAGTAAAACTGCTGCGCCTTTCCTACCATCCCAGGCAAGCTATCATTAGCACCAAACCTAGCGTGTGTGCTGCCCATAGCCCCTTCAATGCCAACGCCTAAAAGGTAGGCTAGTCTTTTTTGTTCTTTGCGAGGAAACAACTTAAATGCAAACGAAAGAGCTTTAGCGTATGAGCCAAATATTCCCCTGTCAGTGTGAGAATTTATAAAGGTGGCATTGGTAGCTATATCGCCAAATGATGAAATAGTTGCCGACCCTAACTTTGCCATTGACTGTACCATACGCCAACCAGAAGCAAGCCCAGCAAAATCCGCTCCAAACATCACAGGTTTGCCAGCACCGCGAGCCTTACTGCTTCCGTCTATCTCTTTAAATTGATTTTTAAGTCTGACTACATTTATTCTATTAAGGGTAATTATATCAGTTCTGTTGCTATCTTGTAAGTCTCCCAAAATCCTGTCAAACATAGCCGCTGGGTTTGTGCCAAGTTTTTCCATTAAGCCAAGAGCTTGTGCGTCATGGTCAATCCCAGACATAACGGCATCAACCAAACTCATGCGAGTGTATTTTTTTGAATAATCATGTGCAGCCTTGCCATTAGCAAAGTGTATAGTGCGGCTTTGGCTTAACTTCTTTGCCATGTTAGCTTGCCCCTTAAAGGCCAAAACCTTATCCATACTTCCATCAGGGCTACCAACGGTCTGGTGCTGACCGCTAACGAGGTTATCCCACATATCTCCAAGAAACATATTATTAGTGTAGGGAACTTTTTTGCCATCAACTTCCGTAAACGCTGGTTTGTTATCAAATGTTTTTGCGCTTAACCTTCCATCTTCCATCATGTAGTCAACCCAGTTTTTCTTTGCTGCCCTTAGTTCGTCTGCTGTTTTAGCACCGTTTCTAAGCAAAATAGGGTCATGCCCTTGACGGACTGCGTAGTTTTCTAATTCTGCAATAACAGCCCCATGAAGATTTTTTCTATCAAGACGCATTTTCTGGTGACGTTTTATAATGTTAGCCACTTGTTTGGCCTCTGCACCGCCAGCTTGTCTAACGTCAAATTTATCTCCGTCAAACATAGCTCTATAAATAAGCTCTTCAAAATCTTTGTTTTTAAACACAGCCTCAAGGTCAGCGTCTTGTAAAGCTGCTAGCAAAGTTCCTTGGTAGTGTGTATTTAAAGCGTGTTGCCTTGCATCAACGCTATCAAGATTTCCTAGTTTTGCAGTACCAACTAAAACACCTGATAACGCTTCTGATGGATCATCTGGGTTCTTTTTAAGGGTAGACATAATATCAATGTATGCTTTAGCATTAAGTATTCTTGCCCTTTTTTCAATAACAGCATTGATCTTAGCTTGCTTGGCAATGTTTCTAGCCAGTTTAAATATGTCTGTGTATTCATCAGCAAGAGCGTTTTCAACGCGCCTTGACAGACGTTCTTCAAGAATATCCACAATATCTTGGGCTTCTTCTTTGTCGAATATTATGCCTTCTCTTCTAGCGGCATCTATAATTACCTCAGAACAACTCATCCGCTTTTGCTCCTAACTATACAAGCCCGACCCGCCTCAACTAGCGTTTCGTACTTTTCTATCTTGGCTTCTAAATTAATTATCTCGTCTAAATCATTTCTAGCATCTTTAGGAAGCAAAGCTAAATTTTCTGGGCCTCTTACTTCTTCTAACAAAATATTGCTTTCTGCATCTATGTCGTTAGCAACAAACTCAGCTTGTTCTAGCTCTTGAGCATTTAACTCTTTTAGATCGTTAGAGTATTCAGACAAATTTCCTAAATTGCTAGGCTCTGGCACTGGCTCTTGGACTTCTGGAGCAGAAACGTCTTGCTGTGCTTGATTTTGGGAAACCAAGGTTTGAGAAAGTTTTGTTTCTAATTCTTGTTTTTCTAACTCCAACTTCTCTATTTGTTGTTGGTTATCTTTTATTTTTGCTTTGTCATAAGCGTTCATTGGCTTTGATAAACGCGATCCTTTTGGCGCAAATTTCTGCCTTTCCTTTACCCCGTCTTCTATAGTTTTTATTTCCGTTTCTAACTCTTCTGTTTTTTTGTTTATTTCTTCTATTGAAGATTCTATTCTGGAAGTGTCCCCTAAATTTAACTCAGCCTCTACATCTGGCTCTGCTGGACGCTCAACAGTTTCACCATCGTTTCTGCGCTTTTGTATTACTATGGCTTCTTTGTCAGTCTCTAGCTTTTCAATTAAAAGCCTATCTTCCGAAAGTGAAGCAGTTTCTATTTGAGCGTCAATTTGCTGAAGAGTTGTGTCTAATTCTTCTTCAGACATATTTGATAATGGGCGTGGCTTTTCTGGATCAAGAAAATCTACTATTTCGTAGTCATCGTCATATGGAGATTTAGGTTTTTCTAACTCAGCTTTTTCAGCGGCTCTAGCGGCAACCCTCGCTTCGCCAGCTTCAACAATATCTTTTACAGATACATTTTCACCTTTTATAACTTGGCCTACAGATGTGTGTTGCGCCTCATCTTTTGTTCTTTGAGGCAGTTTTGCATAACGGTCAGATATTTTTCCAGCACCGTAAAATATAGCACCACCCAAAGCAGCACCTACAGTTACGTTTAAAAAACTATCTATTAAACCATACTCACGATCCTGTTCAGCGTAGGCAGCACCAATAACCAAAGGCTCTACAACAGCACCGCCAATAGCCCCATCTATAGCACCTGTCATAAGGCGGCTACCTTTTACTCTGCCCATCCTAGCCGCCATTGTTGCGCCTCTCATCAGGGTTACAGAGGGGATAAAAGCGGAAGCTATATTTATAGGGTCAATAACACTAGCTGCGATTGAAGCGCCAAATTGTGCAGTGCCTAAACCAAAACCGCCCCTTGATCTGCCAAGGGTTGTTCTAAAACTTTCACGTTTATCGTAGCGGTCTGCAAGCAATGAGGCCATGCCAGTGCTTATACCTTCACTGCCGACTTCTATACCATCTCGGTAAAACTCGCTTTCGCTCCACTCATCAACAGTAAAATTAGTGCCTTCTTGACCTTTTCCAAAACCCTGATCCATCAATCTTCCAAAAGCATTTAATGGATTAAGGTATATACCTTCCTCAAACGAAGCCGCTAAAACATCTGATGTTGAGGCTTTTGCATAATCAAAATACTGTTCTCGCAGAACCTTATTGTCTTTTTGCTCTGGTATGTAGACATCAACCATTAAAAGAAACCTTTTGTGGCAAAGTATTTTGTTCTAAAGGTTTTTGCAAATCCACCATCTCCCTTTTGGTTATCTGGGATTCCTTCAGCGTATTCCAAAACCTGATCGAAGGTGACTGTTACAAACCCACTCCCATCACTTTTAGGAACAAGATTTCCTGTTTGGTCAACAAGATAAGCACCAGTTCCGCTTTGTGTAGTTCTCCAAGTGCCTTCAGCTTCTAAGTCATTTAAGTATTGCTCATTGGCAATTTCTTGTGTTGTCCCTGATGGGGCTGGGGGGTAGTCAATCGCATCGGATAAACGCTCTCTGTTTAAAGAAAGACTGCTTTCTAAAACTACTTTAATGTCTTTTTGAACACCGCTTAAATTTTTTGGTAATCTTATCACTGTTTTGTTTATTGTGGGGAAAACAAAGTTATTCCCAATAACGGTATTATAAGCCATTTCCACCGCTTTTTGATGGGTTGTGGTTCCATTGGCTGAAGCGCGGATATACGCAGCCGTGTCCCTAACAATAGTTTTTATACCAAGATTATGATTGACGCGATCTATAGTTCCCCCACCTCTAGTGTCATCTATAAAATTGCCAACATTACTTGCCCCGTAATTCTGCATAATAATATCTGTTGCTTCGTTAATCTGTTTTATATCATCAGTACTGTTAAAATCTTTAATTGTTTTTTGACCTTCTTTAGTACCTGTCGCAGCAACCATATTTATATTAGCATTGTTAGGATAAGCAGCTACGACATTATCAACTTTACTAATTTTGTTGGTTTCCATTAAATGACGCATAACTCTATTTTCATTTTCAGTGCCAAACTTATTTAAAAAGGCATCCATCAAACCACCTTTATCTTTAGGGTCAGCGGCCTCAAACTGTGAAACAAATACATCAAGTTGAGCATTAGTGGTTACTCTAATTTTTGACGGAGCAACCCCCATTTTTGTTTGCATGGTAATCATGTCTGTAACAAAATTTTCAGAAGTCTGATCCACTTCTGTGTTTTTGCTCATGTAATACCCAACAAAATTATCTTCTTGCAATTTATCTCTTTCAATTATTCTTTTCTTTAACATTGAAAAAACTTTTGCGCCTTCTGGTGTTGCTATGTTTTCTTTTTTCCCAGCTTCTTTTAAAGCCGCAGCCGTTTGTTCAGCACTAGCAAATTCTATTCTTTTAAACTGCCTTGAGGCTTCTGCTGTAGCAGCAAACTCCAATTCCAAAGCGTCTGCCTCGGAATACATTTCAGCCAATCTAAAGGTTTTTGCTGCATTTCCTATTTGGGCTGTCATTTCTGGAGTGACCTGACCGTCAGCAGCTATAACTTGACTTTTAACACGATCTATTACAACCAATGAATTTGCTACAGCACGTTTAGCCCTTTCGTTAATTTCAGCATTTATAGAAGCTCTCATAGCTTGCCTACCGCTACGTTTTTTTATGTCAGGATAAAGAACAAAACTTCCATTTTTTTCTTCATATGTGTCATTCTCCATTTTTTTTAAATCAGCAAGGCTCATGTTTTGTATGCTTTGATCCAGAAGGTTAAGATTTGCGCTAATAGTTTCGCCCTCATCTGATTTTCTTGATTGAGTTAGCATTGAAATTAATGAACCCCTATTAGTGGATTTCATTGTGCTGAAGCTAATAGTTTTTTCTCCCTCTCCAGCTTCCATAGATGCTACGGTTTCTAAACTAACAGTTTTCCCATTTCTAATATCTTCAATAGCTTTATCAAATTGTTCGTCAGTAAAATCTTCAATGTTTTCAATTATGTACGCATGGGCAGTGTTAACTTCCTCTGCGTCAACAATTTTTTCTTTAGCAAGAATCCCAGCATTCCTAGCCGCATACTCAGCCGCTTTCATATTGGGCTTGTCCCTGTCAAGTTGTTCTCGCATTTTGTTAATTCCGTCTTGAGAATTGACACTATTAATATCATTCACATAACGGCTATTAGAAAGTTCTTTGCGGTATGTTGTCTTGCTGTACTTTGGACTAATGCCTTGTGAAGCCCATCTATCAAACCCTTCATCCAAACCAGTTTGAATATCTTGATAAAGTTGGCTGCTGGGATCAAGGCTTCTAAGCTGAGATAAGGTATCGTCAACAGTGGTGTTTACTTGTTCTGTCCGTATAGCTTGATGTTTGTTGTGAGCTTGCTGGCTACCAGTTGCTACTTTTGCAGCAAAGGTATTGTCAAACTGCATAGATACATCACGAAATTGGTTTTTTGTTAGCTTGCCTTCTAACCCAGACAGATGTTTATTACGCAGTTCAATGCGTTTTTTATCTGCTAACGCCTGATACTCAGCTACAGTTGTAGCCTCAGAGTTCATGGTAAAATTGTTCATCTCTTGGTTAACGTCAGTGTTAACCTTGTTTCTATAACGATCAGTTTCAGCTTTCTTTTCTTCCATGCCAAATTTAAAAGCAGCGTCCTCTATAGCACCGCCAAAGGCAGAAAAACCTTTTTGAGAAGCAGTAAATGCACCTTCATTAGCACGAACACCTTGTATTGGCTTTGTCGTTACTGTCTGGCCTAGCCCTTGATTATATAGAGGTATTTTTGGCATATCTTATCCCATCAAAGTTGCAGCTTTAGAGCCGCTATTTACTAAGCTTGCGTATGATTGATACTTCAAACCAGAAGCCTTTGCTTTTCCTTCAAGCCTTGTCATTGCTGCTTGCTCTGTTTTCATAGCTTGTTCTCTTGAGCTTGCCTGTTGGATATTCAAAGCATCCATTTGAGTGGCAAAAAATGTGTCAGCCGCAGCCGTCATTGGGCTGCCTGTCATTTGCACCCCAGAGGCAGCGGTCATCAATCTTTGTGTGCCAACCAAACGCTCAGACTCTTTACGCAGACTTACTTCTTGATCCGCTTTAACTTCAGCAAGGACAATCTTTTCATTTTCAGCAACCTTGGCATTATATTCAGCAATCTTCTGCACTTGTTTTGCTTGAGCTTGTTGGCCTTTAAAATTCATTACGCCACCAAGAACGCCCCCTGCTGCTGCCGCTTCGCTCATTACTGCACCCTCGCATAACGATAGTAGTCAGTGCCATCTAGCCCAAACTTTCTCATTAGCCCCTCATTTTCAAAACCCAACCAACCTATAAAGCGCACAGCCTCATCGTCATTGCAACTGACACTAGCTTGTAATCTATTGTAATTGTTTTCTTCTTGTATGTGATCTAACATAGCGCGTGAGTATTTAGCTGCCGTTAGTGGTTTATCATAGGCATATGATGACATAATAAAGAACGCTTCAGCCACGCCCTGCCATAACTGATACACGCCACCTAAAGCGAATATCTTGTTATCCATCATACCTGTGTAAGCCACCATAGAACTATCACTTGTAAATGCTACCTTTGCCGCATCTGGAAAATGGTAACGGGTTTCAATTTGCTCAATGTGTTCCTTTTTGAATGGCACAATATTAAGCGTCAAAAGTATTAGACCTTCTCATAATTGCCAGTACCGACATTGGTAATGGCTGTGTTTGTTGTATCACAATTTGTGCATCGTTGTCATACCCAGATGGAAACGATACTTCTTTATCTCCATTAAACATAGGCACAGCTTCGTTCATAGACATACTACTGTCGCGGAAAGGTACTCTGTCTAGGTTTGCTGTAGATGGCCCTATCTCTGCGCCAACAGTGTTGTTAAACCTAGCAGTTACGCCATGAATACGTTTGATCTTGCCTTGTGCAATACCATCATCTGCACCAGCTTCTAGCCGTAGGGTTTCCACAAAGGATGTATAACCGTGGCCTAGATGCACTTTAGATGCGCTGCGATCCAGTGTTACTGTGCCGCCTGATACAATCTTATCAGCATGAGCAGAGCCATCAGCCAGAACCGCTAATGTCTGGCCTTCTAGGTGATTGATACCTGTTATGGTTGTTGTAGCTGTGCTGTTGTAAGTTAGCCCATTATCCACAAAGAAAGCGTCAGTAATATCATCATTAAAGTAAAACGATTTAATAAAGCTAATCTGCCTTGTAGTTGCCCCATCTATTGTACGCTTTACAGATAAATATATCTGATCCTCAGAGCCACTAGGTATAGATGTCAGGCTTTCTGCTACAGCCCTGCCCTCACTTGTGGCGGCAAGCCTTGTGCTATCTGACGTTGCAACGGTCAAAAACCCCTGATTTTCTGGGGCTGTCTCTTTGATTGTAACAACCGCTGCCGCTGGATTAGCCACAGTAAAATCTGCATGAGCATTGATGCGGGTAAAGATGTTGTCAGCCGTTGTGTTGTTGCTTTCGTTTGGCCTCCAACCTAAAGATGTATCCGTTGGGGCAGAGCCACCAGCAGCTTCACTTGTAAAGGTGACTGAAGTACCATCACTCTTGGTAAGAGTAATCGTTGATCCAACTGCTATATTTGCATAATCAGCAACAGTTACAGTGGCCTCGCCAAACTTGCCGCCCAGAGGATGTTCATGCCACCCGATAGCACCGTTAGCGCGGTCATAAGTTAGCCCTATAAGTCTGCCATCAGCGTGAACAAACCAAAGAACTAGCTCTGGCTCTTGCTGCCAAACCATGTCAGTCAGGCCACCGCGAGGTAAATGGTCTGCTAAAATACTCAGATCAATCCCTAGTAATCCGTCAGTATCCAGATCAAATGTAATCTCTTTTACTTTTTCTTGGCCTTTTTGAATAAGAATTGTGCTGTTGCCAGCCCTTAATGGTCTTACATCTGATGTGCCAAACGTAGTTTCACGCAACACATTAACGTTAGTTGGCGATACTGGAGTAGTTCCAGAACCACCAGATAGCGTAAACTCTGCGCTAGTTGTAAGAATTTGCAGAAATCTTGCTGGCAGAAGATGTTTGATTACGTTTACTTTGTCAGATGCAATCGTAAAGTTTACTGCACTATCATCTATGGTGCCTGGAGTATGGTTTTCAAAGTCAGCAGAAACACTCCCAAATATTGTCTGTGGCTGGCCTGTCGTGCCAGCGAAGTACAAACGCTGCTCGTAGAAGCCAACAGCCCTTGGCTGGCCTTGTGTGCCGCCAAAAGCACCCAATGACCAACGGGTTGTGGTATTGCTGCTACTAACAACGCTTGCTGGCAAAACACCAGCGTCATTCTTAAACAATGCTGTAACCGCAGTTGCGCTACTAAAAGCTGTTATTTTTAAGTATCCAGAGCCACTATGTTGATAAGCCCAAGTAATAGCACCGTATGTTTCAGAACCAGACAGGTGAACTGGTGGGGTTAGCCCAGAGGCATCTGTACCGCTGTCTGTCTTTTTGTAAACATTATTACCAAATCTAACTAAATCATTCTGGTCATAATTTGAGCTTGCAACCCATAAATCATGTTGCACTTCTATAACTTCTCGCAACCTTATTAACCGCCCTACATCAGCAGCCACAAACAAACTGGCAGATGCCGTAAGTGTTACGCTTCCTGTGTTAGCGGAAGAATATATGGATATGTCGGTAATATTCTCATCTAAGTATGGGCCATCAACAAAGTCTATATCTGACAAACTCCAACCAGCATGGGCTGATGTTCTTGTTAGCTTTGCTGGTTCGTGGCTTTTGTGTGCTAAATAAATAATATCAGCAGATTGAGTATAGTTTATTTCAAACACTTGCGCTGCTGTATATGTAGTTGTTACCTCTACAATCTTACCAGCAGTGCCACTACTGTCATAAGCTGTAAATGCAGAACTGTTTACACCGCTTAACTGAAATGTATTTGTTGCTGTGCCAGCTACAGTAAACTCGCGGTTATTTACCTGTGTCATGCCAACAACACCGCTAATCATAACGCGATCACCGTTGCTGTATCCATGCCCATTAGATGTTACAACAGCAGGGTTAGCGGCAGTAATTGCTGTGATTGCCTTTGTGGCCTCAGTTACAATGCCACCATCTTTGTAGATGCGAATGTAATTTAAACCAAACTCAAGCACATACGCTTGCTCATCACTAAACTCGAAGTCAATTAGCCTTGCTGTGCCACCGTCTTTTGTAGTGCCAGCGTAGTTAGTTCCAGGCCGCCTAGCTATCCCGCCTTGAGGAAACACAACCATATTCTGCAATGTCTTAACAGATTGGTTATATTTTTCTAAATCAATCCTACCTTCAAGCCGTGGCGATATAGCACCAGCGCGGAAGTTTGTTAGGATACTGGATACGCGAGCCATATGTTAATACCTTATGTCGATAAAGTAATCCGCTACTGGCTGTTCTGGGTAGCCTTCCATAGAATCCACACCCTTTGCTTCTTTTAGTCTTGATTCATAAAGGCTGAACATTTGTTGTGCTACAGAGTTGCTACCAGTAATTGCATAAGCTGTATCAGCCGCAAGCCTGTGGGCTATGGCATTAGACAACAAAGCATCATAATCCTCTGTATCTTCTAGCCTAGATATATAAATAATTTTGCAAGCATCATCGTTGCTTAAAATTTTACGCCCTTCTATCTTAAACATTCTGTTGCTATCATACGCAGCAAGATCATTGTTTACGTTAGTGTTCCAATAAGAAAGAACCCTCAAACAGTAAGGGTCAGCGGGTAATTGAAATTGATGGGTAAAACCAAAGGCAGGGCCAACACTGTTAGCCGCCAGTTCTGCTCTTGCTATAGCAGCGTTCCAAGGATGTGCGCGTAGAACCGCATCCCTTGTAAGTTCAAATTTTCTATTACAAAGCCTAGCTTCTTTGGAGTTCTCGGTTAGTGACGTAATCGTTGCCGCACCCAACAAATCCATAGCTTCATTACAAATGTCAACCACTGAGGACATAGCAAACTCCTAAAGGGGAGAAGGGGCAGCGAGGTGTACCGCCCCTTCTAACTTGTCTAGTTTACAACATACTCAATGATGAAAGCCATATCACCACCAGTTCCACCTGTCGCATTGAAAGTTGCGGCAATGTAGTAGAACCCGCCTGGATCAGTGCTGTCACCAGCCATTGTGTATAGCTGCTGTCCAGTGGTGTTAAGGTTAGCTGCTTCATAACGAAGCTCTGCTAATGCTGCACCATCGGCAACAGAAGTAGCAAAGAAATCTTCGTCTTTTACAGCACCAGCATCAGTGTAGATACCGACATTGTATGTGCAGCTTCCACCCAAACCATCTGCGCCTACTTGCAAAGATACAATGGATGCATTGCTTGGAATCGGTGCGAGCATAACGATATCATCGTCAGTGCTATCACCAGCCGCCAAAGCAACATTCCCTTGAGCTATTCGGAGTACACCTTGTAGCTCTTGGGCTTTATTAGCAACTTGAGGGGAAGCCTCAAGATTTGCTACCAAGTCAGAATTTTTAGTAGTCATCTCTAGCTCCTATTAGTCTGGGGTTTCATCACAGAAGATTTGGCAAACCTTGTTTTCTTCCATGCGTGTCGATCCAATCGACATACAGTAGTAAACTTGGGTTGCATAACCTTTGTCTGCGCGTTCATCAATCCTAGCGGAAATGTCTTTACCTATACCCAAGGTAAGACCATCTTCAGCCCAAGCAAAGCAAGTGCGAACATCTGTGGCAGAAACAGCCAAGCGGTTCGACATGACAAAGCGGAAGCCCATGAAGGTGTCCACATCCCCAGAAACCAATGCCTTTACGGTATTGAAATCGCTGCTAGTTACCTGAGTTGTTCCGAGCAAATCTTCAATCTGCTTTGGGCCAACTGCAATGAAACGTGGGATAGATGGGTCAACGTCAGCTAGGTCTAACTTGCGTTTTGCTTCAGTTAGCTTTGCAACGGTCAATCCATCGTTTGATGATGCTGAACCAACAGAGTTGGCGGTTGCATCTAGGTTTGCTGTGCCAGAACCAGTTTCGCCTGTTGAGGCAGCACCAGTTGCAGCAGAGATGATAACGTCATCCATCGCACGACCCATAGCAGCAGCAGCCGCTTGAGCATAAGATGAAGTCGGATCAATCAACATACGAACTTTATCCTGATCGTCAATTAGATCAGCATACTCGTAGTCAGCTAGGGACAAACGTCTACGCCCATGTGGGGTATCAATTTGAGGTGTGTCGGCATTTCTTGATGTACGAAGCTGCGCTGTCGCTACACCAATCTGGTCTATGAAGGCATTTTTACCAACAATATTCTCAATCCGCACCGTATCACGCAAACG
>JGI24524J20080_1000305_pt1 | contig 18612 bp, 34 predicted proteins | sample LinPmetageLP49_FD_20080 | JGI IMG/M metagenome (IMG submission 20080)
AGATCGTAGTCAGTATACTCTTGATACGTTGCACCATAGACTGAGGCTCTTGCGAATGCTTCTTGTGCATGGGTTTCATCCTGCCATAAGTATCTATCTTTGAGTGTCTCTACTGAGAAAGTGTTTAGATTATCTTCTCTAGCATAGTCAATAGTTATGCCTAGGTAATCCTGCTGTCCAATCTTATTTGTCATCTAGTGTCTCTTCTTTTTCCAGTAGTGCCATCAGTCTATTCTCATACCATTGTGCTTTACGCAGGTCTTTAACAGCGTTGCTCTTGCTTCTGAAGCGCCACCTGTACTTGAATGAGTTACCTCTAAGGTAGCCTATGATTTCTTCTCTAGACATCATAGACTCCATAGCATCAATACATTCTATATCTCCCTGCTGGGCGTAGTGTGCGGGGCTATTGACATCTTCATCACCCCATGAAGTCTTAAACTTGTACCCTTGGCGTGTGTAACTGCTTGCCATCTTTGCCTCTGCTAATTTATAGTCTTCTTTTAACAAGTCACCCAACATTTCAGGCTCATCTTTTGTAGGGAACAAAGGATGCTGGTCTGGACCATTACGGTGCCACTTGTTTATCCTGCTCCATGCTTCCGGTGATTCATCATCAATACTCTTGTTCATCGTCACTCCAATCATCCAGTTCTTGTTCTGCTAGCTCTTCTTCAAAGAGACTAAGCCTGTTGATAAACTTGTCCTCAAACCTGTCTACTATCTCTTCAGCGGTTATATCCAGAAGACTAATTATATCATCTATATCATACCTAGTCAACACCCGTTCCTTAATTTCATCCATCGTTAATGACATCTGCATACTCATCTACTGTATAAAAGTCAAAACCTTCCTTGATACACCACTGTCCCATGGTGATCTTAGAACCCTTCCTGACTTTTTTATTAGGGTCAGAGAGTACAAATATCAGGCTAATAGGTGCTATGCTATCGCGTATAGATGTGTACTTCTGTGTGTCTCCTGCTCTAAAGAAACCTTTAGTTTCTATGTAATCTCCGGTCTTCTTGTCTACAAAGTCTGGCTTGTACTTCCTGTGCATAACGTATGGTATGTCGTAGGGTTCGTACAGGAACCTGCCCTTGGGCATTAACTCAGCGAACTTCTTCTCTAGTCCAGACCTATAGATGTTCTTAGAAAATCTCTTGGACTTTAGGCTCATTTACCACCTCCGTTAAATACCTTGGGCCACCGTAATAAAGAAAAGTACGCAGTTCTGGAAAGCATGAACGCTTGAACTGACAGTAGGAACAGCCTACGTTTAATTTCATATTTCCACTCTTGCCATCCGCTACCCTTTCGTTGCAGAAATCTGGCGCTTCCTCCAACTCCACCATCTTTTTTACATGGCGTATCCTCTCAGCTATGTCACCACTGATAGAAGAGTACACTGGTGCTTCTGTGTCCTCTAGGTCATACTGTAGCCACGCTAGGTAGCCGTTCTGCTTGTCCATAGCCAGCCAGCCTACCTTAGTCTCACCCTCAGAGTACGCATAGGCCTTGATCTGGTCTACATACCCAAATGGATCATCGTAGGCCAGTGTAGCGTCCTTGAACTTCTTGAATGCGTAGGTACTGGTGGACTTGATGTCCGTTACAATACCGTCAATCTTGCAGTCCATATGACCTACAATGCCCTCTACCTCACACACCTTCTGCTCATCAGTCACAGAGTGTCCTGACATGCGTGTTAAGAACAGTAGCATTTCCTCAATCAAATGCCCGTACATAAACTTAACATACGTTGGCCCTTGTATCTCCTCTACTGGGCCTTTGTTGTTAAAGTTATTCCATAGGTATCTATCGTCCTTCCCTATGTTAGACAGGCGTAGCTTCCTGTCATCAAAAGAATCTCTAGGAGAGAATTCCTTACGCATGAGTTCCTTTACAGCTTCACCGAACTTATTAATCTCTTGTTCAACGTCTACAGCCTCATCAGGCTGCTTGGTTGTCATAAGAGAATATATGTCCTCTACTACTGTGTTAACTGTTTTCATTGAAACTCTCGCATAGGTAACTCTAATATAGATGCAGCGACAGGGTGTTGGATACAGAACCACTCGCCTCTACGCTCATGTGACTTCGCTAGTAGCTCATGTGCAAACTTCTCAGCCTTGCGTCTATCACTGGTGTCATACGTTGCTATCAGCTTGTAGTCCCTGTAGGGCGAACTGGTCTGGTACTGCTTGAGCCTGTCCTCTGCATCTACAGCCATCCCTATCTTACACCAACTAGGGAACGCTGGGTTAACAATGATGTACACCTGTCCTTCCTTTGCAGTCTCATAGTTCTCTAGAGAGCTAAACGCTGCCTCAGTAAAACCTTTGTATCGTCCCGCCTTGTGGAGGGGGTGTGACTTAGGGACATACTTACCGTCAACAAACATCCTAGTATTGTTTTTCTTTATGTGCGACTCTAAAGACTGTCTCTCGCCTTCTCGCCTACTTTTTGCGCCTGCGTACCACCATTTCCCGTCCTCAAAGTAAGTATTCTTGTTAGTGTGTTTCTGACCAAGTTGTTCCAATTTTGTACTCCCCTGCAAGTTTGCAGTTTAGGTTAAAATGTAGTCCTGCCGCCTCTAGACAAGAGACTGCTAGCCTTCCAAACTTCTCTGCGTCTTTAGCCTTTACTTCGCTCTGGACTTCATCATGTATATTACCTACAATCTTGTAGTCTAGTCCCCATAGTATACCATATTTATCCAGAAGAATCAAGGCCTGTTTCATAACAATAGCACCGGCACTCTGTAGTAGTGTGTTAAGTGCTGCGTGTTCAGACCGCACAGTTAGTCTACGCCCGTCAAGTCCTCTAATCCATCCTTGAGTAGCTTCGCTTGCCACTCTAGTTTTAAGATCTGCGAATGCTGGGAGATTAGACATGAAGCGTTTTTTAAGTCCTTCTCCAGTTGCTCTAGATCCCCCAGCCACACTCCCAAGCTTTGCATCTCCTGCCCCGTACAAAAGGGCATAGATGAAAGTCTTCGCCTGATCTCTTGATTCAAGTCCTGCAAGCTTTTGATTAGCGGTGTGTATGTCTCCATTAATGACTTCATTGGTGTATTCCTCATCATTCATGTAGTGTGCAAGCATCCGCAACTCTAGTCCACTAGCGTCAAACCCTACTAGCTTGTAGCCCTCAGGCACAGTCCAGCAGCTTCTACATTCTACACCATAGGGTGCTCTAGAGGCTGGTACTTGTGCTACATTAGGCTTAGAGTGTGTCATCCTGCCCGTTACTGCTCCGTTAGTGTTTACCTGCCCATGCACACGCTCTGTGTCCTCATCAGCAGCCTCTATCCATGACTCCACCTGTGCTATACGCTTCTGCACCATCAGGTATTCAGAAATGTAAGTAGCCTCAGGGATGTCTTTTATGCCCATGAGTACCTTCTCATTGACAATAGGCTGACCATGCTCAGTGTGTTGGCAAGGCTTCCATCCAAAGTGTTGTAAGTGTCTACCTATCTGCTGCCGTGAACCTAAGTTAAACTCAGGGTAGTCTATTCTAGAGAAATCACCAGCTATACTGCTCCACTGGTCACCTAGAAATTTAAGACCTACGACAGAGATAGTTCCATCCTTTTTTACTTTAGGGCGCACCTCCTTAACGAAGGTAGGTAATGGTCTAAACACTCTATGCACTGCATCCTCTAGGTCATATAGCTTCTCCTTCAGTGTTGCCACTAGGTAGATAGCCTGCCCTACGTTCAGCTTCCATCCGTTGCGTACCTGCTTCTGTGTGATCTCCTGCACTCTCTGCTCTAGTTCTACAGAGTCTGTGCCAAAGTCCCGTAGCTCAAACAGTAGCCGATCATATACAGCAGCAGTTAGCTCTACGTCACGTTTACAGTACGTCACCATTTCATCCGATAGGCAAGACCAATCACTGTGGTCACCTTTAGGGAAGTTAAGACGCTCACCCCAAGACCGTAAGGAGTTACCCTTGTCTCGCTGTGGATCCGCTAACCTAGACATAACTAGAGTATCCTTCACTCTGCTACTGTCTATATCTATATCCCATAACCTCTTGAGCACTGGTATATCGTACCCGAACAGGTTGTGGCCTATGACTAGCGCATCGTTGTCTAGAGCCTTCCTGAGTGACTCAGGCGTATAGTGCTCCGATAGCACCTCATCCTGCATTGTGACCACTACCCACACCTCAGAAGGTTTTAGGCCATTAGTCTCTGCGTCCAAGAATATAGGACTACAACTCATCATTGTCTCCCTGTGGTTTAGCTACTTCTAGCATTCTACCTGTCTGGTGGTTATACTTTAGCCAGCAGCAGGCTCCTGTGAGGCCAGCGTAGCGGTTCTTGAGTACACGCACTGTAGTAGTATTGCGCTGTTCCTCATTGTCCGCTTGCTGATCTCTCTCTAGGCCTATCACCATGTCCGATAGCTGCGCTATAGACTGTGAGCCTCTTAGCTCACTCAGGCTGATCTGCCCTCCATCCTCGTGTGCTCTACCCTGTGTACGCTTTAGGTGCGACACTAGGAACAGGCCCACGCCTAACTCAGCTACAAGAGTGCGTATATTAGTCATAATAGCATCTATAGCTTTCCGTTCGTCTCCGTTCTCCTGTGCTGATACCACAATTGATAAGTGGTCAAGAATAATCCATTTACAATCTAACGCTTTTGCCATGTAGCGTATGCGAGCCAACAGGTTATCTTCGCTTGTGCTACCCCAGTGATCAAAAAGGTAATACCTACCTGACCCCATTGTCTCCTCCCAGTATGGGAAGGCTAACTCTGGGTCTAGATCTTCCTCTAGGTGCAATGGTGCGTTAGCTGCTATGGACATGATACCTAAAGCACTTCGGGCTACGTCTTCCTCTAGTGCTAGGATACCTATGTTGTCCTCAGTAGCGTTTAGCAAGTAATACTCTAGCTCTCTAACCATTTGAGACTTACCCATACCGGAGCCTGACGTTATCGTCACTAGCTCGTAGGGTCTGAATCCTTTAGTATGGCTATTGAGTCCTTGCCACGGATACGGAACAGACTTAACCTTGATCTTATTGGTTAGTGCGTCCCATGTATCCTTACCGCTCACAATACCATCAGGCCGGTAGACTTTAGCTTCCCACCATGCGGTAGTGAACTCTTTGATCTTGTTGGCCTGTAGCATGTCGCTAGCGTCTTTTACAGGCAGCTTGACTATCTTTAGCTTGCTAGGGCTAAACAAGTCCTTCACAGCCTCTACAGCCTGTTTACCTGCCTTGTCGTTGTCTAGACACAGTATGATGTTATCGTACCCTTCTAGCCACTCTAGCTGCTCTTTAACCTCCTTAGCTGCTGCTGATGCACCAGAGCGTAGGGACACTACATCATAGGAGCCTCCAAGCATCTGAGACACAGACATACAGTCTATCTCGCCCTCAGTGATTGTAAGGTACTTACCTCTACCCTTGCACACTTGCTGCCCGAATAGCCCAACGCCCTCAGTACTGCCTGTAGCAAAAAAGTCCTTACTGTGGCATAGGCGCACTTTAGTACCTTTCACTTCATCAGTATCGCAGGCATAGTATGGGTAGATGTGTTTGGATATTTTGCCCTGCGCGTCATACTCTACAGTAACACCGTATTTAGCGGCGATAGATTTAGGTATGCGTCTATCAGGAATATCGGCTACTACTCCAGTCAATTCTAACTTCCTCTTGAGTTTGGTAGGTTCAGTAGAGGAGAAGGCACTGCTGCCCTCCCCTTTACCTACTGCGTGACAGGAGAAGCAATAGCTACCCCCATCACTGTATACGGCCTTAGCGTCTGATGATCCACATGCATCACAAGACTCATGGCCTACAAATTTAGAGTTCTGCGTCAATTCCTGCTTCCCCTAACTCTAGTACTCTTACTGCATTCATGTATACAGGCACACCGTACACTGGATGCTCATCACCATAAGTGTATGATATACGCACACTGGAGCCTCTAGGAATATCACCCTTGTATGGTTCTCCTTCTGCGTCTATCACTTTCACTTCAAAGCGACTAGCAAACTTTCGCTGCATGGTTGCTGCGTCACCTTCGCCATATGGACGCAGGCGCACACCTTTACCCGATAGCTCACTTGCTGCTGCATCGTCTAGAGTTAACACTACGCTATAGCGCCCAGTGTCTTTTCCTTGGTATACCTCAGTCTCTTTTAAGTTCACAAACTGTGCCGCACCTTCAATTACCGCCATGTGTTTCTCCTATAGATTAGCGATTGAATTACTATTGAACAAATGGTTGTTTATCATTTGCCTCAATACAGTAGTATTATAACACAAGTATTATTATAACACAAGTCCATGTTCGATAAATTCTGCCTCCTCTTGCATGTCTATGTAGTTTCTATATATAGGCTCCTCTTGTTGATGTATTGCCTCATTAGAGGCGTTGGCACATGGGGAGCACAAGTCTAGGTACTCTCCAGATAACTTGCATTTCCTATCAATCTCGAACTGCTCTAGGGCAGTATTACATGCTTTGCATCGCATTAGTGTATATCCTCTGGTTTGCCGTAGATGCCTGTGTGGATCTGCTGTACTTCCATTAGGGAAGTGTTCTCTAGTTGCTCAGACATAAAAGTTGCCACTATAGCAAGCATCTCACTCACTGGCATGGAGTTTAGATTAAAGTCTACAATATCTTTTATCATTCTATCAATAGGATCCTCTAGGTCATTCGGATCAGTAACATCTATATCGTTACTAAAGTTATCACTCATGTTATGTGCTCCTCTTCAAAAAAGTGTTTGGTTGCGTTAGTCCATCGCATGTCGATAGTGTCGCTTTTGACTCTATAGTATACCCTGTAGCCATCTACTGCGCTAGCTCTTTTGCATTCGTCTGGCATACACTGGGGAGGCTCCCGCCACTCTAGGTCTGGCATAGCCTCAGGAGGCTCTCTGAGTGCCTCTTGGCACTTTTGCCACGTTAGATGCACTCTACCATAGCGGTGAGTGTACTCCTCTGATAAGGCTTTCATATGAGCATATAGCCAATTGTAGTGCTTTACGCTTTCTCTAGTCCACACAGTACTGGGGTGATTCTTGTGCGTAGTCTTATAGACTGCTCTAGGGCTATCGTGCTCATGGTGTGCCGTAGAGAGCATCTGTGCACTCTCTAGGATCATCTTGACAACATGCTTGTCACACTGCTGCACTGCTGCTGCCCTAGGGCAAGTGTCTAGATAAAAGATATTCATAGCTCTAGTACTCCTCTTGATCTCTAAACGTGTCGCACTTGTCGCAGTAGTAGCCTGAGGGATACTGTAGGACCGTCTCTCTACCGTCTAGACGCTCGTACTCTGCTGGTTGATACTGCCACTCATGGGAGCACTCAGGCTCGTAGTCATATAGCTCTCTGGCTAGTGTGTCAAATAGGCTCATGGCTTGTCTTTCTCCTTTTTCTCTGCTGCCAAGCGTTTATAAAGTAGCTCAATCTTTAGTGATTGTCTAGCTATTGCATCCGCTTGATTGTCCAACTTTTTCTCTTGAAACCTAATTCTGCTTTTCTCGTGCTGTATTCTATGCCCTGTCATGTTATACGTTCTCTATGTTTACTATTAACGCCTGCACTTCCTCTAGGTGTTGCCTGAGGAAACAGCCTGCGTCTGAATTGGCATTGTCTACTATCTCTATGTTCATAACAATACTTTTCTCTATCCGCTCCAGTTCACCGATGATCTGGTGCAGGCATACGCCATTTGATGCACTCATGTCCTAGCCTCCTATGAAAAAACCTACTGTGAAACCCCACATAAACCAAAGGCACACTTTCCAGAATGGTAACTCTTGCGCCTTCTCTATGTCCTGTGACCAATCTGGTCTATAGTCTCTATTTACTTGCATTGCTCTATTCTCCTGCTAATTTATGCAAGTCACCCTGTGGAACAATCCTAACACTATCAGCTACAGGAGCAAGCCATTTATTTATGTGCTTGCTAGTGGTTACTGAGAACTTTTGCTCTGTGCGGATGTATTGTCCTGATGGTAGCATTGCAGCTACTGGTGTCTCGTAGCTAAAGAATACTACTGCGCCACATGGTAACGCTACTTCTGTCTGGTTTGCTGCTAGTTGTCGTAATCTCATTTTCTCTAGTCCTTTTGTGTGTGTGTTGCTAATAATATGCTATTGTCTCCTGATGTCAAGAGACAATCACTTATTATTATTTGACTCCTCTCAATGCTTCCTCAATCGCTGCAAAGGGTAACCCGAACCCTGTTAACACTATCAAAGGGCCAACCCAAGCAAACATAGCATGCACGTTCTGATCAGTAGCATAGTAGGCAAAGGTAAGGTGAGTACCTGCCCAGAGCATCAGAATTGATAGCATAATTGCAACTGCAATCTTAATTGCAAAGATAAATATTTTCATTGTTACGCTCCTAGTATGCTTGCTAGATTAGACTGTGTGACTAGCTCTACCTTGTACCCTAGCCTCTTGATCTGCTCTATGGTGCCTATAGTGAGTGTGCGTGTGCCTGCTAGGTCTGCGAATGTCTGAGCGTCCGCACAAACTGGGTAGACTTTTTCCTCACCGTACACTGATTTAATCTTAACTGTAATTGATCTGCTCATGTTCTCTAATCCTTTTGTGTGTGCGTTAGTAAGCGTAAGCTATGATTGCGCCTGCTGATTCAAACTCTAGGTCAAACTTGTGCTTTCGTGCTAGAGCCTCAACATCTGCGTGTATCTCCATGTCACCGTATGGATCTATTACCAGACCGTCATACTCCTCTGCTGATAACATTATCTCGTCATCTTCTCTCACTATAACTGTAGGGTTCACACCCTCGCCTAAGTCTAGGCTGCGTAGTGCTTCGATAAACTTGCTTGTTCTCTTGTTCATGTCTGTGCTTCCTTTTGTGTGTCTGTCTGTGTGTCTGATGTGATCCATTATAAGGATATGTGCAGACGTGTAAACTGAAACATTCTCATGTTCACATGAATACAATTCACTTGCATGTGGTTGCTTGGGTATGCTATAGGGTGCCAGTGCCACTCACACTCTTGTGCATTTGTCAACACTTATTTACTCTTGACATCTCTAGCCACATGTGCTAGCCATTGGCACGGCTACCATAGTCTGCTCTAGTTGTCAAGGGTTGACTTGTGTTCTATTGTATGCTATAGGTGAATTCTTTTGTATTCTTTTGTTGACATGAGGCGTGGGTTATGCTAGAGGGCCGGGGAGGGGCTGGCGTATCTGTCGTAATCTATAGTAGGCACTCTTGTACACCAGAGCTAAAATTAGAAAACTAGAGAAAACTCCTATAATGTAAGTACTTACTAACATAGCCAAGTTATTGATTACTATAGTATTATTGTACACTACTAAATAATAGTAAAAAGGACTTGACAAGGACACAAAAATATGCTATACTGATAGAGTATTCTTAGAGAGACAGTAAGGTAAAATACACATGGATGTTGATAATAAACCTACTCTTGCTAAAAGGAAAAGAGGTAGACCTAAGAAGTCTGAGGTAGCTTCTAAATCTAGAGGCTCTAGGAAAGCTCTAGGTAGACCTAAAGGTGACGCTGGTATCATTAATGAGTATAAGGCTCGTATGCTTGCGTCCCCTAAGTCTCGTAAGGTACTTGACAGTATTTTTGACGCGGCACTTAATGATGACCATAAGAATCAAGCGGCTGCATGGAAACTAGTGATGGATCGTATGCTACCCTTGAGTTACTTTGAGAAAGATGCAGCCAGTGGTAGATCATCAGTAAACATAACAATCTCAGGTTTAGGCGGCACTGTTGAAACAGAGGTGGAACCTAGTGAACCTATAGACGGAGAATATACAGATGTTTAAGTACTTCACTAGGGAAGAGTTTGTGTGTCAAGCCACAGGTGAGAATGAAATAGAAGATGAACTAATCTTGGCCTTAGATGAACTAAGGGAGGCCTGTGGTTTCCCTTTTGTAATCACCAGCGGCTATAGATCACCACAGCACCCTATAGAACTAAAGAAGCCTAAGGCTGGCACTCATGCCCAAGGCATTGCAGCGGACATAGCTGTGTCATCCGGTATTCAACGGCACACTATAGTTAAGAAGGCCATAGAGCTAGGGTTTACAGGGATTGGTGTAGCCGGTGGCTTTGTGCATGTGGATGTTAGATCTACAGATATACCTGTGATGTGGACTTATGGATAGTAGAGAATACAGAGAGACTCTAGCTAAACAAGAGGATCTAAATTGGGACGGTAATCCTGAGTTAGATGCTGAGTATGAGTGTGAGGAAGAAAAAGACTTGGATGAGTTAGTAGTCAAGTACTTTTATGACTGATCTAAACATACAACTCCTAGATTGGCAAAAGCAAGTCTGGGCAGATGACACTAGGTTTAAGATTGTAGCTGCGGGTAGACGTACAGGTAAATCCAGACTAGCTGCATGGATGCTTATTGTAAACGCACTACAGGCGGACAAGGGACAGGTGTTCTATGTAGCTCCTACACAGGGGCAGGCTAGAGACATCATGTGGCAAACACTACTAGACTTGGCTAATCCAGTGGTAGTAAGTGCTCACATTAACAATTTACAAATAAAACTGGTCAACGGTGCCACTATATCCCTCAAGGGTGCAGACAGACCGGAGACTATGCGTGGTGTGTCACTAAAGTTCCTAGTGATGGATGAGTACGCAGATATGAAACCAGAGGTCTTTGAGCAGATCCTTAGACCTGCCTTAGCTGACCAAAAGGGTGGTGCGTTGTTCATAGGTACACCTATGGGACGTAACCACTTTTATGACCTGTACAAGTACGCAGAGCTAGAGGACGATGTGTCCTATGAGGCTTGGCACTTTACAAGCTACGACAACGAACTACTGGACTCAGAGGAGATAGACCTAGCTAAAAAGTCCATGTCTTCCTATGCATTCCGACAGGAGTTTATGGCATCCTTTGAGGCTAGAGGCTCAGAGATGTTTAAGGAGGAGTGGGTCAAGTTTGGTGACAAGCCAGACGTAGGTGACTACTACATCAGTATTGACTTAGCTGGCTTTGAGGACGTAAGTAAGAAAAGATCTAAGAACTCTAAGCTGGATGAGTCAGCCATAGCGGTAGTCAAGGTCAACGAGGACGGCTGGTTCCTAGAGAACATTATATACGGTAGGTGGGACTTAGCGGAGACAGCTAGAAAGATATTCCAAGCAGTCAGGGACTACAGACCTATTAGTGTAGGTATTGAGCGTGGTATCTCTAAGCAGGCTGTAATGTCCCCATTGATGGACATGATGAAACAAAATGGTAGGTTCTTTGTTGTAGAGGAGCTTACACATGGTAACAGAAAGAAAACAGACAGGATCATGTGGGCTTTACAGGGTAGGTTTGAGAACGGTCAGATTACTCTAGGTAAAGGTGAGTGGAACACTAGGTTTATGGATCAGTTATTCCAGTTCCCTGATGTCTTAACACATGATGACTTGATAGACGCTTTTGCATACACAGATCAATTGGCTAAAGTAGCCTACTCATATGACTTTGAGATTGATGACTTAGAAATTTTAGATGTAGTAACAGGATACTAATGAAAACTATAACTACAAAACAAAAAGAAATGTTAAAAAAACACTCTTCCCACCACAGCCCTAAACACATGACTGAAATGAGAAAAAACATGAGGGCGGGTAAGACTTTTACTCAGTCTCATAAAGCTGCTCAAAAGAAAATAGGAAAGTAACATGGCTAAACAAGGTCTATACAGTAATATAAATGCTAAACGTAAACGTATCGCGGCGGGTTCCGGTGAAAAGATGCGTAAAGTCGGTAGTAAAGGTGCTCCTACAGCCGCACAGTTCAAAAAAGCAGCCAAAACAGCCAGAAAAGGTAAAAGATAATGGACTACGGTGATAACGATGTCTTAATGAGCGAAGAGCACCTAGAGAACTGGGTGATGACTAAGTGTGACTCATGGAGAGATCATTACGAGGCCAACTACTCAGAGAGGTTTGAGGAATACTATAGGCTTTGGCGCGGACAGTGGGCAGCAGAAGACTCCAGTAGGAAGAGTGAACGCTCTAGAATCATCAGCCCTGCACTTCAGCAGGCTGTAGAGTCCAGTGTAGCAGAGTTAGAGGAGGCAACCTTTGGTAGAGGCAAGTATTTTGACATTACCGATGACTTAGCTGACCCAGATAGCCAAGATGTTGTGTATTTACGCAATAAACTGCATGAGGACTTTGAAAAAGCACAGATCCGAAAGCAAGTAGGAGAATGTTTAATCAATAGTGCTGTATTTGGCACTGGTGTCGCTGAAGTAGTGCTAGAGGAAGTCAAAGAGATGGCTCCTGCTACCCAACCTATTATGGACGGGCAGCTACAGGCAGTAGGTGTTAACATTACTGACCGTACAATGGTCAAATTACGCCCAGTACTGCCACAGAACTTCTTAATTGACCCTGTTGCTACCTCCGTAGAGAACGCTCTAGGCGTTGCTGTAGATGAGTTTGTGTCCAGACACCTAGTGCAGCAACTACAGGAAGAAGGGGTCTACAGGGACGTATATGTAGGTCAGGAAGCTGGCGATTATGACCTAGAGGCAGACCAAGACCTTACATCCTTTGATGAGGACAAGGTACGTCTAACTAAGTACTATGGTTTAGTACCACGCTACTTGCTAGAGATAGGTGAGAAGGAAGCGTTGTTAGGTGAAGACGAGGACATTGCTGACCTAGAGGTAGACAATGAAGACGAAGAAGAGAACGAAAGTTACTACGTTGAAGCTATTGTTGTTATTGCTAATGGTGGCATACTGCTAAAAGCTGAAGAAAACCCATACATGATGCAGGACAGACCTATTGTTGCATTCCCTTGGGACGTAGTGCCTAGTAAGTTCTGGGGCCGTGGTGTGTGTGAGAAAGGTTACAATAGCCAGAAAGCCCTTGATACAGAGCTTAGAGCGCGTATTGATGCGTTAGCCCTAACTGTACACCCAATGCTTGCTATGGACGCTACACGGCTCCCTAGAGGCTCTAGACCGGAGGTTAGACCTGGAAAAATCATCTTGACCAATGGTGACCCTAGGACAGTATTGAACCCCTTTAACTTTGGGCAAGTAAATCAGATTACCTTTACACAGGCAGCAGAGCTACAGAAGATGGTTCAGATGTCTACAGGAGCTATAGACTCCGCTGGTATCGCCGGTAGTATCAACGGTGACGCTACGGCTGCTGGTATTAGCATGTCTCTAGGTGCCATTATTAAGCGTCACAAGCGTACATTGATTAACTTCCAGCAGTCCTTCTTGATTCCCTTTGTAAAGATGGCTGCTTGTAGATATATGCAGTTTGACCCTGAGAACTATCCTGTCAAGGACTACAAGTTTAACACCACCTCTACTCTAGGTATTATTGCCCGTGAGTACGAAGTAACACAGCTTGTACAGCTACTGCAAACAATGTCCCCAGAGTCTCCACTGTACAATACTTTGATACAGTCAATTATTGACAACATGAACGTATCCAACCGTGAAGAGCTTATTGCTAAGATTGATGAGGCCGCACAAGCCGCACAGCCTACGCCAGAGCAGCAACAAATGCAGCAACAGGCCGCACAGGCACAGATGGCCTTCCAGCAGTCTCAGACAGCGGCTCTCAACGGTCAAGCTGGAGAGTCTCAGTCAAGAGCACAGAAGATTGCTATAGAGGCACAGCTACTGCCACAGGAGCTTGAGATAGACAAGATTAAGGCTATCACAGCTAACCTAAAGGCAGGGGATCAGGACGATAAGGAATTTGAGCGTAGAATGAAGATAGCTCAAACTATGCTAAAGGAAAAGGAGATTGACCTCAAGACTCCTACACAACAGCAGTCTAGACAACCACAACCACCACAGCCTGCACCACAGGCTCCAATGCAACTACAGGGGGTACCTACTAATGGTAGTAACTAGAACAGAACTCTTAGAGATCGTAGAGCAAGTAAACGCTAAGTTTGAGGAGCTAGAGAAAACTATTAAAGAAATAAAAGCCTGCAACTGTGCTACAGAAAAACAGAAGACTCCAAAGGCTTCTAAGAAGGCCGCATAGTGGCTAGGGCATCTGGAGGAACAAGGGCTAGGAAAGGTAAAGCTAAAGTAAAAATTACTTCTAGTGGTAAAAAAGTAAGTTATGGGCAAGCTGGCCCAGCTAAAGGAGGTGGTCCCAGAGTTAGAGCAGGAACTAGCAAAGGTGATAGTTACTGTGCTCGTAGTTTAGGTATTAAGAAACGTCTGCCTAAAGCAAAGCAGAATGACCCTAATACACCAAACAACTTATCAAGAAAGCGTTGGAAATGTTCTGGCGCTAAATCAAGGAGAAGCTAATGCCATACGGTACAGGTACATACGGATCTAAAGTGGGAAGACCACCTAAGAAGAAGAATAAATCAAAGCAGATGCTAAACAAAAGGAAGCCTACTAGAGCTTCAGGCGGCACTAGGGGACGCTAATGGTACTTGAGCTAGCTGCCATTGTAAGTACAGTCAACGCTGCTACTACTGCACTTAACCGTGCAGCCAGTGCTACATCTGACATACAGCAGATTAGCTCATTCTTAGGTACTCTGGGTGAAGCACAGCACGATTTACAAAAAATTAAAAATACTCAACCTTTGTCTGCTGGAGACGCTATACAGCACCAGCTTGCACAAAAGCAAATCGCAGATACCCTAGCTGAAGTTAAAGATATATTTATTATTTCAGGCAATGGGCATCTGTGGGCTAACGCTATGCAAGCTATGGCTGACGCTAGGGTTGCTAGACAAAATGAGATAAACAGACTTACAGCGGAGAAAAAAGCCAAAAACAAGCAACTCAAAGAGGCACTTGTAATCATATGTGTCGCTTTGCTTGTAGTACCGGCAGCACTGTTTGCTTTACTACATTCACTTGTAAAATAATTAAAAATAACTCTTGACATTCAAACAGAAGTATGCTATAATGTATGGGTACATTAGTGTACATGAGTATTCTTTAACTAAAGGTAAAATACAATGAATCAAGAGTTAGAAACATATTTTAACAATTACTTTGCGATGTTTAGGTCAGAAGGCTGGAAACAGCTAATCTCAGACCTTAGAGGTAATGTTGAGCAAATCAACTCAGTAGAGCTTACTGAAGACGCTAATAACCTGTACTTCCGTAAAGGCCAGTTAGCTATCTTAGGTACACTCTTTAATCTTGAGACACAGATTGATAGCGCCAAAGAACAAGCAGAATCAGATGATACTGAGGAAGCTATAGATGAGGCTGTTTGATTTCAGATGTCCTGATGGGCATAAGTTTGAAGATTTAGTAAAGTCCGATGTCACAACTTCTAGGTGCAGTTGTGGCTTGGACGCAAAGCGTATTGTATCTCCTGTGAGGTCTAGGTTAGAAGGTATCAGTGGAGACTTCCCTGATGCACATGACAAGTGGGCTAAACGCAGGAAACAGCAAATCGCATACGAACGGAAACAAGGTATTAGTTAACCCTTCCGTTATAATAAAGTTCTCCACAATACTAAGGTACGGAGTTAATAATGGCTAGAATTATAGAGAATGAGCGTCAGGACGTAGAGTCCACAGACCAGTTAGATATGTTTAATGAGGAAGAGCAGGTAACCCCTGAACCACAGGAGCCTCCTTCTATACCAGAGAAATATCAAAACAAGTCTGCTGAAGAACTAGTGCAGATGCATCAGGAGGCTGAGAAGCTACTGGGCAGGCAGAGTTCTGAAGTTGGTGAACTACGGAAAGTTGTAGATAATTACATACAGACACAACTCACACCGGAACAACAAGCACCCCAAGAAGTCGAAGAAATAGACTTTTTTACAGACCCTGATAAGGCTGTAGACAGGGCAATTCAGAACCATCCTAAGATTAGGGAGGCTGAAGCCGTCACAAACCAGTATCGCCAGAGTAATGCTATGGCAGAACTGAAGGGTAAGCATCCAGATATGGAGTCTATCCTACAGGATACTAAGTTTGCTGAGTGGATTCAAGCATCTAAAGTTAGGACTAGATTGTTTGTAGACGCAGACCAGAAGTATGACCATGAAGCCGCCGATGAGCTATTTAGCCTTTGGAAAGAACGGCAGAACGTAGTCCAACAGACTGCACAGGTTGAACAACAGGCTCGTAAGCAGGCGGTTAAATCAGCTAGTACAGGCAATGCCCGTGGTAGTTCTGAATCTGCACCAAAGAAGATCTATAGAAGACAAGACATTATTAACCTTATGAAAACAGACCCTAATCGCTACGCTGCATTACAACCAGAAATTATGCTTGCGTACAAAGAGAAAAGGGTCAGATAAACTTATATCTTAGGAGATATTTATTATGACTGATTCCACATATCCCGCAACTGGCGGGTTCGTTGACAACACTAGCGCAGCTACTTTTATCCCAGAAATCTGGAGTGACGAGATTATTGCTGCATACCAAAAGAATCTTGTATTGGCTAACCTAGTCAAGAAGATGTCTATGTCAGGTAAGAAAGGTGATACAATTCACGTTCCTAAGCCTGTCCGTGGTGATGCCCATGCTAAAGCAGCTAAGACCGCTGTAACAGTACAGGCAAGCACAGAAGGTGAAGTACAGGTTTCTATTAACCGTCACTTTGAGTACTCACGTTTAATTGAAGACATTACAGACGTACAGGCGTTGTCTTCTTTGCGTCAGTTCTATACAGAGGACGCTGGCTATGCTCTTGCAAAGCAAGTAGATACTGACCTACACAGCTTGGCTACTGGCCTAGGTGCATCAGGTACTACTAGTACTACTTACTTGAACAATGGCGGTACGTTCTTTATTAACAATGGCGCTGCTACCTTAACTACTTATGTAGCTGATACAGTTGTTCCTGCTGACATCTTTACTGATGGTGGCTTTAGAGCATTGATCCAGAAGCTAGACGATGAAGACGTACCTATGGACGGACGTAGCTTTATCATTCCTCCTTCAGTGCGTAACACGATCATGGGTATTGATCGCTACGTTAGCTCTGACTTTGTTAACAATGGCAAAGTAACAGGTGGACAGATTGGTGAACTATACGGTATTGGTATTTATGTAAGTACTAACTGCCCTGTAGTTGAAACCGCTGCTGCTAACGGTGCTTCAGGTGCTGTAGATAGCTTAGGTGCTCTCTTGGTACACCGTGATGCACTAACTCTTGCCGAACAGCAAGGCGTTAGATCGCAGACACAGTACAAGCAAGAATTCCTTGCTAACTTGTTCACTTCAGACACTTTGTACGGTAAAGCTGTACTTCGTCCTGAAGCCGGACTTACCTTGGTTGTTCCTAAGTAACAACCGTCTAGCTGGGGGCTGCTTAGGTGGCCCCTTAGCTTTATCTTTAAGGGGTGTATAATGCTACAAGCTCTCATTGGACCTATAGCTAACTTAGCCGGTACTTTCCTTAAAAATAAAGCTGCTGAAAAGCAAGCTGTACATGAATCCAAGTTACGCCGTATTACAAATGACGGTGATTGGGAAACTCAACAAGCTGCTGCCTCACAGACCTCATGGAAAGATGAATGGTTTGCTGTAGTTTTAAGTTTGCCATTGATAGGTGCTTTCATACCTTCTATGGTTCCCTACGTTGAACAAGGATTTACTGTATTGTCTACTATGCCTGATTACTACAAAGCCTTTCTAGGTGGCGCTATAGCTGCAAGTTTTGGTATTAAAACCTTGTCTACTTGGGGTAAATAATGGCTGAGTCTTTTTCTTCCTTTGCTAATCCTTTCCTTGAATACCGCAATACTTTATCCGGTGGCGCTAACTACTTTGATATTAACGATGTAGATAATGTAGATGATTTTTATGACACTGCATTTCAAAAAGCATTTTCTGATACAGGGTACTTGACTGATATTGATATTGTTGGTGGTGAAGGAGGTGTAGGTGGAGGATCAATAGACTATAGTCCTACTCGTATACTTAGCGAGCAGGAGTACCGTGGCTTTGTTGGAGATACCCCAGCTTATCTAAGTGACTTTGGTAATGAACGTGCAGATGTTATTAAAACTAAACAAGCATATAGTTCTGTTCAAAATTTAAACAGTACTGAAGACTTGCAAGCTGCTTTAAGTTCTTACTACGGTTATGATGTTACGGCTAGCAAACAATCTTTTAGTAAATCTGACTTTGGCGGTAACTTAGGTACACACACTAATTCTTCAGACTCTGAATTACAGCAGTTCCATTCTCTTGTAGAACCTATCCTTAAAGATCAAATTTCTTATCTACAGGCTACTAAAGGTTTAAACTATCAAGAAGCTTTGATGGAATCTTATAATAGTGACCCTATGTTACAGGCGCTTTATCATAAGTATGATGTTAGCCCTATTAGACAGACTAAAGATGGCTCTACTTATCTTTATGATCCTTTCAGCTTTAGTGAGATAAGAACTTTAGAAGTTAAAGATCCTAGTATAAAAGACATAGGAATAGCTGCTGTAAAAGCTTATGTTATAGGGTCTATTTTAGGGCCAATAGCAGGAAGTATTGTTCAAGGTATAGGCGGGACTGCCACTCAGATTGCTGTTAAGGCTGGTGTGTCTAAAGCTACCGCAACAGCTATTGCTGCTACTCTTGGGCCTACGGCAGCAACTATGGCAGCTAG
>JGI24524J20080_1000313_pt1 | contig 18287 bp, 28 predicted proteins | sample LinPmetageLP49_FD_20080 | JGI IMG/M metagenome (IMG submission 20080)
TGTTTCCATTCGTTTCAACAACAGCTTGTTGAGCCTTCAAAACTCTTTCAAATTTTGACTTGTCGGTGTCCTTCGATATTGCACTTAACTCTTTAGCAAGTTCTCTTAAATGTTTACTGGCTGATTTGATCATCCTGACATCCATTAATGGGATTGTAATACGACAAGCCACATTGATATCTTTATAACGCAAATACTCTTTACCATCTAACAGCATACGAGCTATCTTTTCTTTTTGAGGTCCGGTTAATGTTGGGAACACATGACCATGTCTTAATTCAGTACCACCAAACTCACCAGTTTCTTTAATACGTTTCTTCATAATCGCACCAACCGGCATGTCATTAAAATAATCGTCTGCCGATTTATCATCGAAGTCCGGTATGCCGGCTCCTGGTGGTTGGTTATGCCCGATCAAGTCATCTTTTACTTTTTCAGGTTCCTTTTTCTTATAGTATTTCATTAACCTTCTCCTTTCTATCAAGGTTTAATCTCTTGATGTTCTACGCTTGCATAAAAAAAATCTAAATAATATGCATATCATTTTGACATCTTGAGCTGTCATCATGCAAATCTCTTTTGCATCCATTTCTCAAACTGCACTAGATTGTTATAAGCTGTTCCGATGGTTGATTTGGTAAGCTCTTTTCTCCACTCGCAGTAGACTTCCATTGCCTCGACAAGTAAGGGTGTTGCTTGGCATGATACAGTTGCACCTTCCCTTTTAACAATAATATATCCTTCAGCCTCGCACTCATTAACCATCGTTGAAATGGTCTGTCTGTTACTGTGCATTTCTTTAACAAGCTCTGAAATCGTGTAAAACTTAGATGTGTATACTCCATACACCATCCACCTGGCAAAAGCATTTTTAATTGGTGTTGAATTAAAATATCTTTGCACCTTATTAACACCTCTAGTTTGTCTTGCTTGATGAATACTCATTTCTATTTCTAGAATTTTCATACGATAATCCATATTTAAATGATGATGTATGTCTTGAACAGAATTATGTAATGATGAATTGTCGCAACATTTGTTTTTGTTTTTCATTATTTATTCTCCAATCTTTTAGCTATGTTTCTGACCGATGATGCATGCCAGTTACCACCTCTTGCAGTCGGTACACCCAGTTCATTGAGTTCCTGGGCTATTTCTCTATAACTCTCACCAGCTTTTAATCGCTTATAAACTGTAGGCCCTATTTTAGTTGCGAAGTTATCAGCAATAGTTTTAACGGCTGTCGAAGCTGAAGCCCTGGCTTTATCCATTTCATCATGGACACCAAGCTTAGTGATGCGTTTACCTTTACTAGTGGTAATACTGCCCTTCTCTCTTAGCTCGTTCTTGATTCTTGCAAGACCTGACTTAGTTCTCTCCGAGATCTTATCCCTTTCAAAGTCAGCAAACATGGCCTTCATATAGAAGTTCTGCTTGTTCTCAGATATTGTAGGATCATTGCAGACAACTAGTTTGACAGCATTCTTTTTAAGAATAGTTTCAAAGAACTTTAATGTATGCCAGGTGGTACGACTAAATCTATCCAGGTCAGCTACAATGATAGTGCCATTCATAGCTTTGGCTGTTTCGATGCATCATTAAGCTTTGGTCTATGCTCCGGAGCTATCTTACCTGATATACCTTGCTCCTTAAACCAAACGATTGAGTGATTACCACCATTGAGCCATTTCTTTATTTCCATCTCTTGCCTTCTTACATCCTGGTCATCTGTACTAACCCTCACATAAGCAAAATATGTGCCGGCATGTTCTTTACCGGCTGTGGTTTTAATTGGCATTAGTTTGCTCCCTTTAAAAGACATTTGTTAAAAGCATCAATAACGTATTTTGGTAGTTCTTTTGTTGGAAGTGATCCATCTTCATTTAGATAAAAATAATCTCTATCAATGATGCCCTCATCTTCTGTGCCAACCATTTTAACAATGACAAACTCCTCAATAACAGCATTAGTTTTGATACCTCTTTTCGTAACACCATCGTCAAAAAAAGATGAATTAACATACCTTGACACAAAGTTATTTGGAACCAGGTCAAATGGTTTGCCATACCTTTTGTCAACTTTACCATCTAATATAGATAGAAATACATTAGGGTCTTGTACTTCATCAGCTATGGTTTCTTCTATTTGAAATTCCCAATAAATTCCCATTAGTTTACTCCTGGTATAAATAATATTTCGCCATCAGGTGCCTGGACCATGATCTCTTCGACACCGGCTTCTACAGCAACATCTTTTGCCATCATTATAAAAACATCATGCTCATCAGATGGTACTGCTACCTCGATCTTTTGGCACTCAAGTGAGTTCTTATATGAATCTGTACCTTTCCATACACCTTGAACTCTATAATGAGTACAGCCACCGAACTCTATATAAAGCCTATCAATGGTNTTNNCTATAAGTCCGGTCATTGGAACTTTNTTAACTTCAAGTGGAATGATTATGAATGCTAGTTTCATTAGTTTGCTCCTACTAAAAGATAAGTTTCATANCCAACATGGTCATCAACAATNAAGTCAGTCTTAGACAGCACTTCCATAAATTGAAGAAACACTTTCTTGCTGTCGATNAACAATGCATTCTCATCNACNTGGTCAATGCTGATCCACTTTGAATCTAGACCATCAAGCTGTATAGACTGCATAAGTTTGTTGATGTATTTCTCAGCCGTCTTAGTTTCAGCCTCAATGATGTAACCAGTTCTGCCCTCACCACCTACTGCTAAAGACTTCATTAATACTAGATCTCTTTGATCAGATGATTTCCAATTATAAAACTTCATTAGTTTGCTCCTTATATTTGTTACGTTCTGTGAACATTCAACTAACGTTCTATATACAGATAGCATGTAGATATCTAATATACAAGACCTAGACGTAAAAAAAGTAATTTAATTTGTACAGAGAGAAATATGCAACAAGAAATAGTGCCACTTTATCTAAGGTTAACAAGGGAATGCTACGATATGCTCAAGTATCAGGCTAAGAAGGAAAGATGGACTATGGCTGGTCTAACTGAGAGCATTTTGCGTGAAGCTTTGCGTAAAAGACAGCCTGGATCTATCAGCAATGAGAACATATTTAATGAGCAGTTGGCCGTCAAAGATCTAAACATAGCTCAAGCCCTGGATAAAATGGTGAAGTCCAATGACAAAGATTAACTTTGGTAAAAGCAAATACCGGGCAATCAAGACCGAGGTAGACGGCATCATGTTTGATAGCAAGAAGGAAGCTAAACGATATGAATACCTGAAAGAAAGATTAGATGCCGGCATAATCCAGGACCTAAAACTACAGCCTAAGTTTGATTGCATCATCAATGGCAAGAAGATCTGCACATATAAAGCTGACTTTGAATATCTCCTGGTCGATGAAATTGGTCCCCAAGGACAGATCAGTTACTACGTTGTCGAGGATGTTAAAGGATTTAAGACACCAGTTTACCGGCTAAAGAAGAAGATGGTCGAAGCATTGTTTCCAGGAACGATCATTAATGAGGTTTAAATGCCATTCGATAACGGCCTGACAGCCGAAGAACAAAAGATAATGGATGATAAGTACGAGGAGCTAATGGGGCAAGTTAAACAGAAGGACATCAATCTATATCGTAAGCTTCGAGCTAATGAACTAGCCGGGTTTATTACAGATAAAAACCACCAGGTAAATGACCAGGACCAGTTGGAGATGCTGTTATGAATCAAACTTACTGCCCAGTATGCACAACTATAGTTAATAGACCTGATCTATCAGATGAATACATCTGCCCGGTCTGTAAGCTTACAACACAACCTGAAGAAGATGCCAATGAACATGATGAACAAGATAGATAAAGTAGATCAGATAATAGAAGCTAGGAAGCAGATCCTGGAACTACCCAAAGATAGGATGGTATCAGATATGCAAGCCCCCTCACCTTTCACTACAATACCTTCCAGGGCTTTATCCGATAAGTATATATTAACTCATCCATCAGCCTTACAAGTGCTGTGTGTCTTATGTTCATATGTAAATGGTGTATCAGGCACAGCTTACCCTAACCAATACTCAGTAGCTAAAAGGTTAAATAGATCACAGCCAGCCGTATCCAGGCAGTTCAATAACCTGGTTAAATGGGGCTACATCGAGAAGATAATCAAAGAGAACCCATTGCGTGATAGAGGAAGAAAAGGTGCAACCTGGAGAGTTATATACGATCCTGAAATAACAGCCGATGAGATAGCTATGACCACCACAGATCCACGAGTAGAAGATAACAAGGCAGAAGATACAATGAAGGTCCTGGTCAAAGAACAAGTGAAGGAAGAGAAGAAACAAGCCAGGTTATCAGAAGCTCAATTAAAGCTGGTTGAAAGCATCACACAACGATACCTGAAGGATGAAACAGAATACTTTGCATATGGATCTGTCTTCGATGCTGTCAGCACATATCTAGCCGGAGAACAAACAATAGATGCATGGAATAAGATCGGTATCGGTCTATTATCACCCATTGAGAAGGGCTATTTAAAGCCAAGTAATATAACACCTAATGTTATAAATCATGCAAAGGGTAATGCTAAAAAGATAACACCTGATGTTATAAAACATGTAGATCGGAATAACACAAAAGATAACACTAGATGTTATACCAGTAGTGCAGAAAAGATAACGTCAGATGTTATACATAACTCTAATAATATAACTATAAATAATAGTATAATAGAAAATGCAAAAGAAATGACAAAGAGATATGCACACATGCTAGATGAGATCATGGGAACTAGAGGAAGCTGGAGATGGGATATGAGGCAAGAGGCAATGGCAGAAGACATAGCCAAGATGGGAATAACAGTAGATCAGTTTAGTAGTACTGTTGAGAAGATACTGAAGTATAAACGTAAGGAAGGAATCCAACCACCCTACACACTTAGTTACTTCAAGTCTGTGTTTACTGAGAAGAAGCCAGCTACTACTGTAAAAGACCTAACCAAAGCATTGACCAGGAGCTTTAAATTATAAATATACAAAACCTAGACGTTGATCTAGAATGTGTACAACCAGGAAAAAGAACATGATTACCACGCAGAAAAAAACAAACTACCGGGCTAAAAAAAGGCACCTTAGGGGGGTGGTACCCGTCTGCGTACTAGAGGGGCCTTCACAAAATTATTTTCCATTTTTTCATAAGGAGTAAATAGAATGGCAAGTTTAAACAAAATATTATTAATAGGAAATTTAGGAAAAGATCCTGAGTTCAAAGAGTTTTCCAATGGTGACAAGATAGCTAACTTTAGTTTGGCTACGTCTGACAAATGGACTGACAAGGTTAGCCAGGAGAAGAAGGAGNTNACGCAATGGCATAGGGTTGTTGTTAAGAACAAGAACATAGTTAGGACTATTGAGAACTACGTTAAGAAGGGTTCTGCTGTTGTTGTAGAGGGCAAGTTAACGTATCGGAAGTTTGTCGCTAGTGATGGTCTTGAGAAGATGAGTACTGAGATTGTTATCGGGCCATTTGATGGTCAATTAACGTTACTACCGGGCAATGACACCAGCAATTCTAAGTTTAGTAGTTTTGCCGAACCTACAGAAAAGGATGATGAATTAGATGACGAAATCCCATTCTAAAAAAAGAGTTGTTCCTAAGATGGGCAATCTTGGTGGAGTTCGTGAGATCTCCAAGAAGTTAAAAGGGTCTGATGTAATCTTTGAGAATAGAGAACAGATAGCCGAAGCTTTAATGGGTTTAGCGACTGCCAAGATAACTGATATTTTAGATTGGGATAGTGACGGCAATGTGAAGGTTATGGACCCTAGAGATATACCGGAACATGCGTTGCAGTCTATTCGGAAGATCCGAGCTGTGCCGGTTGGTGATAGTGGCAAGATGCAATTAGAAGTTGAGATGATTGACAAGGTGCGAGTGTTGCAGATGGTTGCGAAGAGTGCCGGGATATTAGATCGAACTCCTGAAAGTGAGAAGCCGAGTGTAATTGAAATTAACATGGTAGGACCTAAAAATGGAAAAGCCTAATGCGATGAATCTAGACTTCAGCACCTCGCCTAATGTGTGGAAGTTTTTAAACGATAATAGTTTTGTTCGTGGGATTATGGGGCCGGTTGGATCGGGTAAGAGTTATGCTTGCTGTGCTGAGATATTTAAACGGGCTGTACAGCAAAAACCTAGTCCGAAGGATGGCATAAGGTATTCGAGGTTTGCCGTTGTTAGAAACTCTTATCCTATGCTTAAAACGACCACGATTAAAACCTGGCTGGAATTATTCCCGGAGAATGTTTGGGGCAACTTACATTGGTCACCACCTATCACGCATCATTTAAAACTACCGGCTAGAGGTGATGCTTCCGGTATTGATTGTGAGGTTATATTTCTTGCGTTAGATCAACCTAAAGATGTGCGAAAGCTGTTATCATTAGAGCTAACCGGAGCTTGGGTAAATGAAGCCAGGGAACTTCCGGTGGCTGTTATTCAAGGATTAACGCATCGTGTGGGAAGATATCCTTCTATGGCTGATGGTGGCACGACCTGGAGAGGAATTTGGCTTGATACAAACCCTATGGATTCAGATCATTGGTATTATCGATTAGCTGAGAAAGAAACACCTAAAGGACAGTTTGCTTGGAAGTTTTTCAGACAGAATGGTGGAGTTGTTGAGGTGCCTACTGAAGATGTTCCGGCTGAAATACCTGAAGCCCAGGGTTTTATATCGGCTGGTGGTCGATGGTTTAAGGAAAACAAGAAGGCTGAGAACATACATAATCTGCCTAAAGGCTATTATCAGTCGTTATTGGGTGGCAAAAACCTTGATTGGGTGCGTTGTTATGCCGAAGGAAAGTACACTTATGTCCAGGAAGGCAAAGCTGTATGGGAAGAATACGATGACAGCACTATGTCTGCCGAACTTACGGCTGTCGAAAATGTGCCGGTACAGATTGGATTAGACTTTGGTTTAACTCCATCGGCTGTATTTGCTCAAAGATTGCCTAATGGTGCCTGGCATGTACTGCATGAGGTTGTGACATTCTCAATGGGCTTGGATAGATTTGTAAATGTCTTGAAAAGTGAGATGTCTATCCGGTTTCCTGGCTACGAATTTATGGTATGGGGCGATCCGGCTGGTGGTGCTAGAGATCAGCATTACGAAGTGACCAGCTTTGAGTTCTTAAAAACGCATGGCATACATGCCCGGCCTACTCAGACCAATGATTTTAGGGTTAGAAGAGAAGCTGTCGCTATGCCGATGAATAGATTGGTCCAGGGTAAGCCCGGCTTCCTGGTAAATAAGAAATGTTTACGACTAAGAAAAAGTCTTGGTGGTGGATATCATTATACCAGGGTGGCTATCGGTGCCGGTCAGGAAAGATTCAAGGATAAACCAAACAAGAATGAACATTCCCATGTCGGGGATGCGTTAGGCTACTGCCTTTTAGGTGGTGGAGAAATGAAACGTATGACGAGAGGAACGACTAGAAATGCCCAACCGGTTATTGCGAACCAGGAATTTAATATTTTCGCCTAAGAAACTTAAAAATAGGCAGATTGTGAAAAGATACCAGGACCGAATACTTGGCACTCGGACTAGTAATGGAAGGAGAAAGATTAATGTTCAACGCAGAAGAACTGATGGGAGTGATGAAACTTGACGGCTATAAAAATAGGATTGTTGCCTTCCAACCTAATCACATACACATGGCACCATTTAGAGATTTTGACCAGGAGATACTAGACGGCTATGGAAGACCACATATTCAGGACTATGCTGTCGATGGATTGAGCTACACAGCAATGTGTGATGGTAAAGTGTTTGTTATGTTTGGACTGTATCCCTTGTGGAAAGGTGTAGCTGAAGCCTGGATGTTGCCGTCTGCCGAACTAGGTGACCGAAAGATGGTGTTTCATAAGGCTTGCCTACGTTTTTTCCCCTATGCATCTGAGAAATTAAAGCTTCATAGAATACAGACATATGTACGTTCTAGTAATGTTCAAGCTGTCAGATGGATGGAAATGATGTACTTTAATCGTGAAGGGCTATTGCAGAAATATGGCCCTGATATCAACGACTACTATGTTTACGGGAGATTGTTTTAATGGGTGGTTTAATACCGGGCAGATCAAAGGCCCCCCCAGGTCCTTCAAGAGAAGAAATAGAAGCTCAAGAGCAAAGAGAATCTAGGGCCGAAAGTGCTGAAGCTAAAGAAAAAAGAAGTATGGCTTCGAGGTCTAGATCAAGACGAACTGGTGGTAACAGAATGTTAATGACCCAGGATAGAGATAATCCGGCATTAGGCAATGAAACCACGCAATCAACTCTTGGTCCTACAAGAAATCCTAGAGGATGAGGTCGTATCCTAGAAATCCTAGAAAGCAAAAGGAGAAAAGCAATGCCGATGGTGACGTACAAGACAGCCAAGGGAATGAAGACGAAACAGTTTCCTTACAACAAGATGGGGATGGAACAAGCGAAAAAGATGGCGAGTGAAACTGGTGGTAAGTTAAACAAGTCTATCAACTCTGCCGGTAAAATGAAGATGAAAAAGAGTAAAGCATATGCGTAAAAGTATTGCTGATCTGAACCCAAAATTAAAGCCGAAGCCAAAACCTAAACCTAAAGGAAGACCTAAGAGTGGTAGCAAAGAAGTTCCAAAATCCTAAAGGTGGACTTAACGAAGCTGGTCGAAAGCATTTTAAAAAAACTGAAGGTGCTAATCTTAAAAGACCAGTTAAAGAAGGAGTAAATCCTAGACGAATAAGATTTGCTGGAAGGTTTGGTGGAATGAAGGGTCCGATGAAAGATGATAAAGGAAGACCAACAAGAAAAGCTTTAGCCCTCAAGGCTTGGGGATTTGGAAGTGAAGAGAGTGCGAGAAACTTTGCGAATAGGCATAAAAAAGCATGACAAAATTAAAACCAAGTGAAGTAAAAAAACGATACGAGAATGCCAGCCGTCATAAAGATAATTGGCGATCTATCTATGAAGATGCCTATCGATATGCCCTACCCATGAGAAATCTATATGATGGTTATGGGGAAGCTAATGTTCCTGGTCAAGATAAGATGGCAAGAGTATTTGACTCCACAGCGATTCAGTCGACACAAAAATTCGCTAACCGGCTTCAATCCGGTGTCTTTCCTCCCCAAAGAGAATGGTGTCGACTGATGCCTGGGGATGAGATCCCTGAAGAAAGAGAAGTCGAAGTCCAAAGAATATTAGATGACTACAGCACCAAGATGTTTGCTGTCATGCGACAATCACAATTTGATATGTCTATGGGTGAGTTCTTGTTAGAGCTTGCTATCGGAACGGCTGTTATGCTTATTCAACCAGGTGACGAAGTACAGCCTATTAGATACACTTGCATACCTACATTTTTAATCTGCTTTGAAGAAGGACCATTTGGTAAAGTAGAAAACGTATACCGAAAAATGAAGCGACCATTTAACGTACTAGAGCAAGAGTTCCCGGATATAAAAATATCTCAGGCTATGCGTTCTAGATACCAAAGTGATGACACCGAAATTGTTGACCTCATCGAAGGCACTTACTACGACAAGCTAACCGGCAACTACCATTATCAGATCATTGATGAAATGGGCCGAGATGAATTAGTTTATAGAAATTTAAAATCATTTCCTTGGGTTATTGCCCGGTATATGAAAGCATCACAAGAAAGATATGGAAGAGGTCCGGTATTAACTGCCCTTCCCGATATTAGATCCTTAAATAAAGTCAAAGAGCTTATATTAAAATCTAGTAGTTTGTCTATTGGTGGAGTTTACACAGCTTCTGACGATGGAGTATTAAACCCTTCGACTGTTCGTATTGTGCCAGGTGCAATTATTCCGGTTGCTAGAAATGGTGGCCCCCAAGGTGAATCTTTAAAACCTCTGCCTAGACCTGGTGACACACAGCTTTCACAGCTTGTAACTGGTGACCTGGTTGCTTCTATCAAAGGTATATTGATGGATGAAAGTTTACCACCTGATACCATGTCAGCTAGATCTGCGTTAGAAATACAAGAACGTATGAAGCAATTATCTCAAAACCTGGGTGCTAGTTATGGTCGATTGATTAATGAAACTATGATCCCGGTAGTTAAAAGAACTCTAGAAGTTATGAATGATGTAGGCATGATTGAATTGCCACTAAAGGTTAATGGATTACAAGTTAAGATTGCACCGACAGCCCCATTAGCTATGGCACAAAACATGAGCAAGGTAGAAGAAACTCTGAATTTTATGCAGATTACCTCTCAAATGGGTCCACAAGGACAAGTCTTTCTAAAACAAGATAAATTAATAGATTACATAGCTGACCAAATGGGAGTGCCGGCAGAGTTAAGAACAACACCGGAAGAAAGAGAACAGCTAATGCAACAAGCTATGGAAGTAGCACAACAACAAGGGCTAATGAATGAACAAGGACAACCGGCAGAACAGCCAGCAGAGGTCAATCAATAGTGAAGGATGGGAAGGATTAACTGATCTTGAAGTTGATAATAAACCACCTGAACCCTCTGAATTAGATAAAATTTTTTTTAGAACATTTCAAACCGAAGATGGTGAAAAAGTTTTACAGTATTTAAAAACATGCACAATAGATCAACCTACCTGGACACCAGGTGCCGATGCTTCTCATGGATATTTGCGAGAAGGTCAAAACTCTATCACAAGAGAAATATTTAATAGACTAAGGAGATGTAACAATGGCTGAAGAAAATCAAGGATTAATGGCTGGAGTAGAAGCTGAAGTTAAAGAAGAAGAAATTCAAGATGAAGGAATGGTTACTGGTAATCCAGGTGATGTTGTAGAAGGTGAAGACATTGAAGGTGTAGAGTATGAAAGGCCTGATGACTTCCCAACTAAATTTTGGGATGAAAAAGAAGGTCCTGATATTGAGAACCTGGTTAAAAGCTATAACAATTTAGAAAAGAAACTAAGTGAAGGCAGACCAAAAGCACCTGAAGAGTATGACATTACTGCCCTTGAAGGTGTAGATTCAGAAGATCCATTGCTTAAAGATTATACTGCGTGGGCTAAAGAAAATGGTGTACCTCAAGAAGCTTTCCTGGATCTAGCTAAAAAATTTGTTGATATGGGCTATCAGTCAGAACAAGAAGCTAGGTTAGACACAGATAATGAACGCAAGCTATTAGGTGAGAATGCTAATGAAATTATTCAATCTAATATTAACTGGGGCAGAGGTTTAGTTTCTAAAGGTATTTTTACTGAGCAAGATTATTCTGAGCTTGAGGTCTTAGGTGGAACTGCTGGTGGTCAAAGATTAATGCAGAAGCTTAGACAGATGCAAGGTGAGAAAGAAATACCAGTAGTTGCTATTGCCGGCAATCAGTTAGACAAGGAAGAATTATTTGCTAGAGTTGCAGATCCTAGATACCAAACTGATCCAGCATTTAGAAGACAAACTGAGAAAATGTTTGAGGAAAATGTACCTGGTTAGGTGGGTGACAAGGTGACACCTACTGGGTGACAAAATGGCACACTAATAGTAATACAAAATCTAGATGTGTAATCTAGTATTTACAAACTATTTTTTATTTGATACTAATTAAGTGATCGATAACTCCCATGAGCCGATCTGACTAGTGTAAATCACTACGTTGCTAGACGTTCTAGTAGTCGAAGGTCGGATTTCCGGTAACCAAAGGCGAATTAACTTTAACCTTTTATGGGAGCTTTAAATGGCTACAACATTAAGTAATGCGTTCATTACTTTGTTTGAAGCAGAAGTTCATCAGGCTTACCAGGCAACTGCTACTTTGAGAAATGTTTCTCGAATGAGATCAGGTGTAACTGGAAGTACTGCTAAATTTCCTATTCTTGCAAAGGGTACAGCATCAGTAAGAACTCCTTCTACTGACGTAGTGCCAATCTCCGGTCAATTCAGCACAGCGACTGCAACATTGACTGACTATATCGCATCTGAGTATTCAGATATTTTTAACCAAGCAAAAGTAAACTTTGATGAAAGACAAGAGTTAGCTAAGTTAGTTGGTAACGCAATCGGCAGACGAGAAGATCAAATAATAATTGATGCTCTTATTGCTGGTTCTGCTGGTACTACTGTGGCTAATACTGTCGTGACAACTGGTTCTGCTTCAGCATCTGACCTTAACGTAGGAAAAATTATTTCTGCTAAAAAGGCTTTGGATACTGCTTCAGTACCACCTCAAGACAGACACCTGATTATTCATGCAAGTTCTTTAGCTTCATTATTAGCTGACGAAAGAGCAGTTTCGAGTGACTTCATCCAACTTCAAGCTTTAAATCGTGGAGAAATCCAGGTTTTCGCTGGGTTTAATATCCATATGATCGGTGATCGTGATGAAGGTGGTTTACCAAAAGATGGTTCTGCTGACAGAACATGCCTAGCATTTCACAAAGATGCTATTGGTTGTGCTGTAGGTATAGCTCCAAAAGTAGAGGTAAACTACATCCCTGAGAAAACTTCTTTCTTATGTTCAGCAATGTACTCAGCCGGGGCAGTCGTAATTGATACTGCTGGTCTAGTTGATATTACTTGTAGGGAGAGTTAATCATGGCTTTTAGTAGAACTGGGTGGAACCCAATAGGTGGCCAATCTAAAAAAGGAACAGCCCCTCAAATATTTACTTACATTTCAACTGATGCAGTAGGAACTGTTGATGGTGTTAACTACTTCAATGATGTAGCTACTGATGTTTCTGTAGGTGATATTATTATTTCAGTAACAAGCACGGCTGGAACATTGGCATCGTCAATCCATACTGTGGTTTCCAATACTGGAACTGTAGTTGACGTTTCAAATGGAACAACCATTGCTCAGACTGATGGTGACTAATAACTAATCTAGGGGGCGATTATTCGCCCTCTATAACTTTAGGCGAGGTGCGTGGATTATGGCTGAAGGTGATACAGACGTTTCGATTTGCTCGCAAGCACTCCTTCTTCTCGGTGCAAATCAAATCACAAGCTTTTCGGATGGAACAGCCCCTAGTTCGATATGCTCGGTTTTATATCCACGCATTAAGTCGCAGACCCTTAGTATGTACCATTGGTCTTTTACATTATCTAAAACTACGTTAGCCAGGTTAACGACTGTTCCAACAAATTTTTATTCTTATGCGTATCAACTTCCTTCAGATATGTTTCTAGGTGTGCCAAGAGTTGTCTATACGTCAGCATCTACGTCAGCCCCTAATACGACAGAATATGAGATCCAAGGCAGTCAATTACTAACTAACCAAGCAACCATAGTTGTTGATTATCAAAGGCTAGTATCTGAGCAAGATATGCCCTCTTATTTTATTCAACTATTAATTTATCAAATGGCTTGGCATTTAGCTGAACCTATTACTGATCAAATAACAAAATCAGATTACTGGAAGACTGTAGCCCTGGGAACTCCTACCGAAAACATGCGTGGTGGATATTTCAGGCAAGCTATCAATATAGATGGTGCTGGTCAGTCTAAAACTGTCATAGCTGATTATTTATTAACTGAGGTTAGATCTTGAGTAGAGTTACACAATATCAATCTAATTTTACTGTCGGAGAAATAGATCCNTTATTAGTGGGTAGAATTGATATACAGCAATATGCTTCCGGATTAAGTAAGGCACAAAACATAGTTGTCCTTCCACAAGGTGGATTTGAAAGAAGNCCAGGTCTTAGGTTTATGGCAGATATAACTGCTCACCTGGGTGGATCATTTACTACGTTAGATGGTATTAGGTTAGTGCCATTTGAATTTAGTACGACACAATCCTTCATGCTTGCCTTTGTTAAATATGATACGACTAACACCAGGGTATTTTTCTTTGCCAATGGAGTTCAACTTCTAAACATTAATGGATCAGGTGCCGACTATCTAGTTTGTGGTTTAGGTAACATTGACCTGGATAGAATGTATTTTACGCAAAGTGCTGACACTTTAATTTTAGTCCATGAAGATATGTCACCAAAATCTATTGTTAGGGGTGCTAATAATACAACCTGGACATTTGCTACTATTGCTCTAACAGATCCTAAAGTTGCTTACACTTTGGCCACTAGCAATCCATCCGGAACAATAACACCTGATTCTATAGATGGAACTGTAACAGTAACGGCTTCAGCTTCTGTGTTTACGGCAGATCATGTAGATCAATATATAAATGTTTTAAGTGGGTTTGGTCGAGCTAGGATTATAGAAAGAGAATCAGCGACAGTTGTTAAGGTAGTAACAGAGCTTCCATTCTTCAAAGCAGATCAGGCCATAGCAAATAATGCCTGGGAATTAGAAACTGGGTATGAAGATGCCTGGTCAGATGCTAGAGGATATCCAAGAACTACAACTTTCCATGAAGGTCGTTTATACATGGGTGGTAGTAAGGCAATGCCTAACACATTGTTTGGATCTAAGGTTGCTGACTTCTTTAATTTTAAAAGTGCTGAAGCTTTAGACGATGATGCTATCCTGGTCACAATGAATACCGATAGTGTTAATGCTATTACAGCAATGAGGTCCGGTAGAGATTTGCAGATCTTTACTAAAGATGCTGAGTTCTTCCTTCCACAAGCTGATCTAGATCCTATAACACCATCTAACGTAGTTATTAAGAATGCTACTCGTAGAGGATCAAAAGAAGGTGTTAGACCAGTTATGGCTGAAGGTGGAACTTTGTTTATTCAAAGAGAAGGCAAAGCTATCAGAGAGTATTTGTTTAGTGATGTTGATCTAAACTACCAGGCAAACAATATATCTTTATTAGCTAGTCATTTATTAAAAACACCGAGGTCTATGGCACTAAGAGTTGCCACAAGTACTGATGATGGTGATCTACTATTAATACCAAATGATGATGACGGCTCTATGGCTGTCTTTTCTATTCTTAGATCACAAAACGTAGTTGCCCCGGCAGAGTTTACCACAGATGGATCTTTCCTGGATGTAGCTGTAGACCTAGCAGATATTTACGTTGTTGTTAAAAGAACTATTGGTAGTGCGACAAAGTATTATATTGAGATGTTTGACGATCAAAGAACGACTGACAGCAACATACAATATTTCTCAGGTGCCACTTTACCTGACAGAGCTAAACCTAGTAATACGACATGTTCTAACCTATCTCACCTGGAAGCAAAATCTGTAAACGTAATTAGAGATAATTTTGTATTAACTGATAAAACTGTTTCNTCCGGTGCTATAACTNTAGATGCTGTGCCTGGCACATTTGTAGAGGTTGGACTGCCCTACTCTGTAGAAGTTAAGACATTGCCGGCAGAGCCTAAGTTAAGTTCCGGTGTTGTTGTTAGTAGGAAACGTAGAATCTTAGAAGCCACAACTTTAGTAGATCGAACCCAAAACCTGGCAGTCAATGGTTTTGAACTTCCTTTCAATACGTTGCCTTATACCTTGGGTTCTACACCAGCCACATTTACCGGGAGAAAAAGATTAGCTCCTCTTCTTGGTTATAGTGATGAAGCACAATTAACATTTACTATGACACAACCTCTCTTCGCTACTGTGTTGGCTGTAGAGTACAAACTTAGTACTGGGGGATAATATGACTGTTGCAGTAGCATCTTTAGTATTAGCCGGAGTTTCTGCCTATGCTCAGATTAAGCAAGGTGAAGCCACAAAAAAGGCTATGTATAATCAGGCTGAACATAAAAGGCTAGAAGGTAGAGTTGAAGCTACGAAAGCAAAAGAGCAAGGCATCCAGGTTTTAAAAGCGACTAACAGAGCTTTGGCTTCAGTTGGAGCTATAGCCTATGCCGGTGGATTAGAGCCTACGTTAGGAACACCTCAAGATATCGGAACATTTGGCATTCTTAACCCTGGATTAAATGATTTTATTACGTCTAAAGATAATGAGTTCTTAGCTATTAGTACTGCCAATGCCCAGGCTGAAGATCTAAGGTTTGCCGGCAGACAAGCTAAGAAGCAAGGTTACATTGGTGCTTTATCAACTATGGGTAGTGCGATGATGAGTTACAACTCTTTAGGATCTGCTCCGGCTGGTACTGCACAAACTGCATCATATCCTGGAATGAAAACTGGTTACACACATGCTGGCAGAGCAACATATACCAGGTACTATGGTTATACAGATAGTTCAGGTCTTGGAGTTGGTTAATGGCACCTCGTTCTAGATATTTAGGCATACAACGACAAATCGGTACAAGTGGCTATCGAGGTCCTTCCGGTGTTGGTATACAGCAAGCCCAAAGAACGTCACAGATGCTTGTTGGTGCCTTGAATGATATGTCTAGTTATTTTATGAAAAAGGCTGGTAAACAAGCTGAAATAGCCGGTGCAGAGTATGGTGCTAAAAACCCTATTACAGAAGAACAATTAAGAGCATCTATTGCTGGTGGAGAAGATCTAGGTAAGTCTTTAGGTGATCAAGATACTATCTTTGGTAGAGCAACACGCAAAGCACAATTATCTATTGTTGAAAGTGAACTAGAATTATCTGCTAAAAAGCAAATGTCTAAAGTCATGTACAAAGCAACATTAAAGAATTTAGATCCAGCAGAAGTCGCAGATGATTTAGATTCAATAACAAATGAGTATGCAAAGCTATCTAGTGGATTATCACCAATATTGGGTCAAAGAATATTTGCTTCTCTTAATACAGCATCATCAGGTAAATACAGCACTTATAACCAATCATATGCAACCAAGGCATTCGCAGAAATCAAAGCAAAGAAACTAGCTATAGTTAGTCATAATTTAAATTCAGTAAGTGATGAAGTATCTAGTTTGATAACATCTGTAACAGATAAAGAAGATTTGAATGTTAAATTAGTTGCCTACGAACAAGTTGTTAAAAATAAAATATTAAAAGATCTTTCAGGTGTTGGAGCAAAAAGCACAACATTTAAAGCTAATTTTAAAACAGTAGAAGATAATATTCTCCAGGCTAAAAATAATTTTATTATTAATAATGCTGTAAGATCAGACAATGAATTAGCTTTAGTTAAGGCTATAAATAACAACAATTACAAGAGGATAAACCCAAAAGTTGCGAAAGTACTTAAAAGTATGAAGCCGGAAAACATACTTAAATTAAAAGCAGAACTTAGAAACGAAGCTGTAAAACAAAACATAGATATAGAAACAGATAACAAGAATAAAATATTAGAAAATGTTAATTCTATATTTGATGCAAATACCAAGTTTCACGATTTTCTAGCTACTGGTAATAAAGATAAAGCACAAGAGCAAATAAATATAATTAAACAATATGACATTACTAAAGCCGAAGACTTACAAGAAAAATTAGCTAAAGGTAAATCAACCAGGACTGAATCTGTTTCATCTACTTTAGTAACATTAAATCAAAAGAAAGATGCTGGAACATTAACTTATGCAGATTTATCTACAGCTACACCTTTACTTACTACAGAAGACGTAATTAAATTTAACTCAGCAATAGTAGCTAATGAAGACAAAGAACTAAAATCATCATTAATATCTTTAACTGGTTTACTAAATACAGAGTTCCCTGGCTTTACAGCTAAGACTATGGAAACAATTATTAAGAACGATGGGTATTCTAAACCAAGAGCTATTTACCAAAGAATTAAAGGCAAGTTAGAAAAGCTTAAAAGAGAAGCTGTACAAGGTGGTGTTGAAGTAAATTTAGTTTCTGAAATGGAAGATATGGTTGGAGATGTAAGTACTGAGATAACAACCAAACTAAATGAACAAAGTTTGAATACAGCTAAAAGACAAGTAGCAAGATTAAAGACAAAATTATCTAGCAAATTTGAGGAGCTTAACAATATTGGTGAAATAGATTTTACTAAAGTATTAAACTTTTTGGATGCCAACCCTGACTTGAAAAAAGTAAGAGATAACCAAAACATTTATAATATTATAAAAAAACATCAGGAACGTAACTAATGGATGAGATTGATTTATTTGATGAAGTAGACAAGTCAAACTCCATAAGACAAGGAGGTGGCAACGTAGTCTATAAGTTTGGTGAGAAGTCCTCTATAGAAATAGATGATGGCCAAAGAGATCCCAGGTATGACAGCTTTAGTGATGCTATCAAAGGTATTGGTTCAACCATAGCTAGTATGGGAGCCGGTGCTACAAGTGCTACGTTAGGATTACCTACTGATATCGCATCGCTATTTGTTGGCATTAAAGATGCTGTATCTGCTGAAGATGGTCAAAGAATAGATGCATTTACTAAAGGTTTTAGTGAGTTCTCAAAATCCAACCTGGGATCAGAATATTATAAAGGTATGTTTGATAACTTTGTAGACAGCC